>Ga0209162_1000073_pt1 | contig 95720 bp, 83 predicted proteins | sample YNPNPMetaG_FD_187121 | JGI IMG/M metagenome (GOLD analysis project Ga0209162, IMG submission 187121) | Anoxygenic and chlorotrophic microbial mat microbial communities from Yellowstone National Park, USA - YNP NP MetaG (SPAdes) (version 2) ...
CTGGAGGAGCCGCTGCGGCAGATTGCGGGCAACGCCGGCTGGGAAGGCTCGATCGTGGTGGAGAAGGTCAAGGCGGGCCAGGGAGCCTTCGGGTTCGATGCGGCCAAGGAGGAGTTCTGCGATCTGGCGAAGGCCGGGATCATCGACCCGGCGAAGGTGGTCCGGTGCGCCCTGCAGAATGCCGCGAGCGTGGGCTCCCTGCTGCTCACCACGGAAGCCCTGGTCGCCGAGATCCCGGAAGAGAAGAAAGATATGCCCCCCATGCCTCCGGGAGGCGGGTTCGGCGGGTACTAACGCCGTCCACAAGCGGAAGAGGTGGTGAAAGGGAAAAGGGGGATCGGTGTCTGACCCGGTGGCGAGCCGCGGCAGGGACCGGGTCGAGTCGTGCGTGCGAGAGCGGGAAGGAAAGGGGGCTCTTTCCTTCCCGTTTTTTTTGACGCGGAGGAGCAGGACGGAATGGGCGCGCTGCGCTTCCAGTACCAAGGACCCTTTATCGTGGGCGGGAACTACTGGCCGGCGGACCGAGGATTTTTCTGGTGGGAGGACTTCAGCAAAGCCAGAGTTGCGGAGGATTTTCCCCGGCTCCGAGAGACGGGGTGGGAGACGGTGCGTGTGCTCCTCTCCTGGGAGACCTTTCAGCCCAGGGCGAATCGGATTTCGACCCAAGCTCTGGACCGCCTTGTGCTCGTGGCTGACCTGGCCGAAAGGCATTCGTTGCGCCTGCTTCCATGCCTTCTGGCCTGCCATGCGGGGGGCGTGAACTGGGCTCCCCCTTGGGGACTCCTGGCCCGGGAGGAACAGGCCCGGTGGCCGGTTTTCTCTCTGGGAAACCTGCGGCAGAACCAGCCCAGGGATCTCTACGGCGACCCGGAAATTCTCGAGGCTGAGGTTCGGTATCTTCGCGAAGTTTCGAGTGCTCTCAGAGGCCATCCGGCCTTGTGGGCCTGGGATCTCGCGAGCGCGCCTTCGCGGCTGGCATCGCCCCCTGATTCGGAGACCCTGCGCCTTTGGCTGAGGGTCATGACCGACGAACTCCGATCCAAGGATGAAGGCACCCCGATCACGCTGACCCTCTGTCCCGAGGATCTTTGGGAACCCGAAGGGTGTTGGTGGCCTTGTCTTTCTGACTTCCTCGACTTTGTCTCGCTGCAAGCCCTTCGAGGCACTTCTCCTTTCGAAGCGGAGCCGTTGGATTCTGCCTGCCCGGCCTTTCTCGGGCTGCTGGCTCGGTGGCTTTCCGGTGGAAGCCCGGTGCTGATCACCGCTTGTGGGGGTGTGCCCACCGGCCCCTCCGGAATCGACCTCGAAGAAATCGACCCCGAGGGCCATCTCGGGCTTGTCCGGGAGGAGGACGGAGCCCGCTATCTCGAGCAAGTCCTTATGCGATGCTGGCAGGCCGGTCTGATCGGAGCTTTGGTCTGGTGTTATGCGGACTGCGCTCCTCTGCTGTGGACCATGCCGCCTTTCGATGTGCAGCCGGGGGAGCGTTTTTCCGGAGTCTTCCGCTCGGACGGAACGGCCAAGGCCGCCCAGAGCTTGTTCGAACGATTCCGCGGAAAGCCTCGGGGAGAGCGACCTGAAGCCTCGTCCCCCTCTTGGATCGATCTTTCCGTCCAGGAATACGCCCGGGATCCGGCCCTTCACGCCGAGAGACTGTACCGCAGGTTTCGGGAGGGCCTGGAAAACGAAAGTTGATGGCCGAAAGCATTCTTTCACCTTTTTGAGCCCTCTGCCCGAGTTGTCTTCACAGCCTTGCTTGACATCCTGGGGGCGAGTGGTATTCTGAATGCTTGAAGCGCGGATATACCGCGCCCCGAGTTCCTGATCCCGTAGCCTCGCATCAGAGTTTTTCGGTTTGAAGGTCACCGGTTTGGGAATGCCGCCGGTGACTTTTTTCGTTTTGAGGAGAACGTCGATGAGAAACAGGCGGGATTGGCTGGTTCTTCTTTTGGTCTGCGGGCTGATTTTTTGCGGCGCCTGCTGGAAAAAAAGCGATGACGCCGCTGGTCAGCAGTCCCTGAGTTTGGCGCCCTCGGAAGGGGCGGCCAACGCCGATCCTCCCCTTTCCCCACCGACGGCCCCCCCAGAGACACCGAAAGAACAAAAGGAGAACCCGATGATCGTAAAAGTAAACGGCAAGGAAATCACCCGTTCGGACCTCGATCAGGCCACGGAGGTCATCTTGTCCCAGTACAGGGACCAAATCCCGCCCGGCCAGATCGAGCAGGCCAGAGGCGCTTTTCGACGGCAGGCCCTCGAAAGCCTGATCAACCAAACCTTGCTCATCCAGGAAGCGGACCGGCAGGGGATTGAGCCCCCGAAGGAGGCGGTCGACGCCCGACTCGGACAGATTTCGGGACGGTTTTCCAGCCCGGAGGCTTTCAGGAAGGTTTTGGAATCCATGGGGATTTCGGAGCAGGACTTCCGGAACGACGTGACGCAGAACCTCAAGGTGGAGAGCTTGCTCGCCAAGAAACTTGAAAACGTGGCAAAAGCCACGCCGGAACAGGTGGAAACCTTTTATCGCGAAAATCCCCAGCATTTCAAGACACCCGAGAGGGTCCGGGCCAGCCACATTCTGATCGCAGCCGATCCGGACGATCCTCCGGCGGAAAAGGCCCAGAAGCGCGAGCGCCTTGCGCGCCTCCAGAAAGAAATTCAGGCCGGAGCCGACTTCGCCGAGGTGGCCCGCAAGAACTCCGACTGCCCGAGCAAGGCCCAAGGGGGAGACCTCGGGTATTTCGAGAGAGGCAACATGGTCAAGCCCTTCGAGGATGTCGCGTTCCAACTCAAGGCAGGAGAAGTCAGCGGGATCGTGGAGACCCAGTTCGGATACCATCTCATCAAGGTCGTGGATCATCAAAAGGCCGGGGAAGTCCCGCTCGAAGAAGCCCGTGACGATATCGCTGCTTACCTGGATCGACAAAACCGCGACGAGGCCGCACAGGGTTACTTGAAGGAATTGCGAGCGAATGCCCGCGTCGAATACGCCGAAGGCTTCGCTCCCTGAGCGGAGGGAAAGGGGCGCAGATGATCAGAAGGAGAAGACCCGAGAGAGCCGCCAGACGGAGTTCTCACCGGCCGAAGCCGAGGGGGTACAAGGTCGTCTGCAGCGTCTGCGGCCTCGAACTCACAGTACCCGTCCCTCCTCCGCCGGGGAAAATCCTGACTTGCCTGAAGTGTCTGGAAGCCGCCAAGAACGAAGCCGCCGAAGGCGCCGGGTTGTAACGAAGCAGACAGACGACTCCCGCCGGCCCCAATCGCGCGATCGAGGTTGAATGCGGGGCGCCGGCGGGCGAGAAGGGATTGAAGTCAACTTCTTATACCTGGGGTCTGGGCAGCAGGCCCGCGCCTTCCACGATCTCCCGGACTTTTTCCTCCCACTCGATCGCCATGATGTGGACGCCGGCCACGCCTTCGATTTCCTTGAGCTGCTGAATGGTCTCGATGCAGATCTTGATGCCTTCTTCGCCCACTTTCCCTTTCGGCGCCCCCTTAAGACGATCGATGATCTCATCCGGCACGTCCATGCCCGGTACGCTCGTCTTCATGTAGCGGGCCATACCGACGGTCTTCATGGGTGTGACGCCGGCCAGGATCTTCACTTTCTCGTGCAGCCCCCGGTCCACGACGCCCTTCATCCAGAGCCGGAATTTCTCCAGGTTGTAGATGCACTGGGTCTGGATGAAATCCACTCCCGCGGCCACTTTCTTGGCCAGTCTCGGCACGCGGATTTCAAACGGGTCGGCAAAGGGATTCTCGGCAGCCCCGATGAAGAATTTCGGAGCGGGCTTGATCTCCTGGCCGTTGATGAACTTGCCCTCATCCCGCATCCGCCGCACGGTCTGAATGAGCTGAACCGAATCGATGTCGTAGACATTCTTGGCCGACGGATGGTCGCCGAACCGCTGGTGGTCTCCGGACAGGCACAGGATATTGTTCAATCCGAGGGCGCCGGCCCCGAGGATGTCGCTCTGCAGAGCGATGCGGTTCCGGTCGCGGGTCGTCATCTGCACGATGGGATCGAAGCCCATCTCTTTGAGGATCACGCAGGAGGCGATGGAGGACATGCGCACGACCGAGGTCTGGTTGTCCGTCACGTTGACCGCGTCCACGACACCCTTGAGGGCTTCGCCCTTTCTGCGGATCACCTCGGGATCGGCGCCTCGGGGCGGCCCGCATTCCGAGGTGACAGCGAAGGCTCCGCTCGCCAAGACCTTTTCCAAACGACTGGCTGTCTTCATTCTCGCATGTCCTCCCTGATGATCGTCCTCGGCCCGCCATCGCGGCTGGTCAACCAGTCCTTGTAAGGCATGATCTGCTCGTAGACGGTTTCGAGCAACCCGAGCGACTTCAGGCGATCCACGATGAGCTGCCAACCGCAATCCACGTCGGGGTTGATCTCGCATTTTCCTTTCGAGGACCCGCCGCACGGACCGTTGAGAAGGCTCTTGGAGCATCGGGTGATCGGGCAGATCCCGCCGGTCAAGTGCAGCACGCAGTTGCCGCAGCCCTGGCATTTTTCCACCCAGACGCCCTGTTCCTTGGAACCGCCCATGAAGTCTGTATTGAGCCCCGGAAACGCCGGAACCGCCTTGTATCGTTCCGCAAGGTACTGGACCCCGACGCCACACGCAATCGACAAGATGGCCTGATAGTCGTTCACCATGCCCTGGAGCTGGTCGATGTACTCGGGGTCGCACTGTCTTTCAAGCGTGATTTCCCGGACCTCCAGATCCTTGCCGTCCTTCTTTCGGGCCAAGCGCAGGGCCGAGGCGAGGATTCCGACTTCCTTTTCTCCGCCGGCATTGCAAACCGCCACGCATCCCTTGCACCCCACGAGAAGGATCTTCTCGAAGGGCTCCAGCATCTTGAGGATCTCTTCCAGCGGCTTTCGATGTCCGATGATCATTCAGGTTCTCCTTCTTCCTTGTGCGATACGACCGGCCCGCTCAAGCTCGCTCGTTGGCCCATTCCCCTAATGTCAGCCAAGGAATCGGCTCTCCGGATTTCACGACCCAGAAAGGGGCTTCGGCCTCGGAGCCCCTTTGCCGCGCCGGAGCCAGGGTCAGGCGGCCGCTTTGTGCTCTCCTCCCTTCGGGCTCTGGCCGGAAGAGCCTTCCGACTCTCCGGGAAGCGGGATTTCCCGTCCCTTGCCCGTCTTGATCGGGCTCGGCCCCAGGGCCCGGACCTTTTCCGTAAACTCCCTGGCGATCTCGACGAACCGCGGTCCCTCGGCTGCAGACAGGTTGTACATGGCGACCCTGTCCGGATGGATGCCGATGTCTTTCAGGATCTGCTTGACGTACTCCACGCGCTTTCGCGCCCGGATATTGCCCTTGAGAAAATGGCAGTCTCCCTCTTTGCAGCCAGCCACGTACACCCCGTCCACTCCGCTTTCCAGTGCCTTGAGCAGATACAAGGCGTCCACCTTTCCGGTGCAAGGAACGCGGATGATCTTCACGTTCGCCGGGTACTCCATGCGCATCGAACCTGCCAGGTCCGCAGCGGTGTATGCTCAGTAGTTGCAGCAGTAAGCGAGAATGTCAGGTGCAAAGCCGCCTTCCATGGGTCGTTCTCCTTTCCCTCCCGGACCTCTAACCCCGCCGGGAGGCGTCCTCCCGGCCCGCTTCGAGGGCCAGGGTCTTCTCGAGGATCTGCTGGTCGGTAAAGTGCTGGAGCTGGATCGCCTTCTGAGGGCACTCGGACACACAGGTTCCGCATCCCTGACAGCGGGAGGCCTCGATGTGGGAGTACCCCTCTTCGTGTATGTACGGGACCCCGTAGGGACACGCCCGCACGCAGATGAGGCAGACCGCGCATTTCTCCGGATCCACCTTGGCCACGACTCCGCCCACCTGGAGGCGGTCCCGGCTCAGAAGGGTGCACGCCCTGGCCACGGCAGCAGCGGCCTGGGAGATGGATTCGCTCATGAGCTTCGGCGCGTGCGCCATGCCGGCGAGGAAAATCCCCTCCGTGGCGAAGTCCACGGGCCGGAGTTTCATGTGGGCCTCGAGGTAGAAGCCGTCCAGGTTCCTCGATACCTTGAAGAGATTGGCGAGCTTTTCGTTCTCCCGCGGCAAAATCGCGGCGCTCAAGACGAGGAGGTCCGGCTTCAGGGTGACCTTGCGCTGAATGAAAGCGTCGAAGAAGGTCACCGAAAGTCCATCTCCGTCCAGGGCCTCAACCTCAGGCTTGCGGTCCAGGTCGTAACGACTGAACAGAACGCCCTTCTTGCGGGCCAGCGTGTAATACTCTTCGAGCAGACCGTACGTGCGGATGTCCCGGTACAGGATGTGGACGCGCGCTTCGGGGTTGAGTTCTTTGATCTTCAGGGCGTTCTTTATGGCCGTGGAGCAGCAGATCCGGCTGCAGTAAGGCCGCTCGGGGATGCGCGATCCCACGCACTGGATCATGGCGACTTCGCGGAGCTTGCCCGGGTCGATCTGGCCGGAGACAAGCCGCTCCTCGAACTCCTGCTGGGTCATCACCTTGGGCGACTTGCCGTAGAGATACTCGCTGGGTTTGTACTCCTCGCCACCCGTGGCAAGAATCGCCACGCCGTGCTCGATGGTCCTGTGCGTCTTTTCCGGGCCCACGACGATGCCGGTCTTAAAAGCACCCTTGTTCCCCGAGTGTTCCACGATGGTCGCCTCGGTGATCACTTCGATGGCCGGATGGTTGCGGACACGCTCGATCATGTCCCGATAGAGAGCCTGAACGTCCTTGCCCTCCAAGGTGTAGTGCAGGTGGCGGAGATTGCCGCCGAGCTCGGCCTCCTTCTCCACGAGGAAGACCCGATAGCCCTGGTCAGCCAGTTGGATGGCTGCGGTCATGCCGCTCAGGCCGCCGCCCACGACCAGCCCGCTTTTCTGGATGTCGATGTATTCGACCGGCAGGGGTTTGAGCAGGCGGGCATTGCTCACGGCCATGCGGATCAGGTCCTTGGCCTTCTCCGTGGCTTGGTCCTTGTGGTGCATGTGCACCCAGGAGCACTGATCCCGGATGTTGGCCATCTCGAAAAGGAACGGGTTGAGGCCCACCTCCCGGATGGTCTCCCGGAACAGAGGCTCGTGGGTCCTGGGGCTGCAGCTCGCGACCACGACGCGGTTGAGCCGGTGCTCCTGGATGGCTTGCTTCATCGCATTCAGGCTGTCCGAGGAGCAAGTGAACAGGAATTCGTTCGCGTACGCGACGCCCGGCAGCGTCCTCGCGTATTCCTTGACCTCAGGCACGTTCACCACCGAGCCGATGTTCACGCCGCAATGGCAGACAAACACGCCCACCCGGGGCTCCTCTCCTTCCACGTCGCGCTCTTCCGGCAGCTCCTCCTTGTACAGGAGCGTACCCCGGGCCTCGGCGATCGACGACGATGCAAAGGCGGCCGCGGCACTGGCCTGGGCCACGGTTTCGGGGATGTCCTTGGGCGCCTCGAAGGCGCCGCAGACGTACACGCCGGGCCGGGAAGTTTCCAGAGGCCGGAAGGGATCGGTCTGGCAGAATCCGTGGCGGTCGAGCTTCACGCCGAGCCGTTCGGCAAGCTTGCGAGTTTCCGGCCTCGGCCCCAAGCCCACGGAGAGGACCACCATGTGGAACTCCTCTTCCCGGACGACGCCCCCTTCGTCCACGTAGCGAAGCCACAGGTTCTTGGTCTTGGGGTCTTCGACGATCCGCGAAATCTGGGATCGGATGTACCGTACGTTGTGCTCCTGCTTGGCCCGCTCGTAGTAGCCGTCAAACCCCTTTCCGTGGGCGCGCACATCCATGTAAAAGATCGTGGGTTCGACGAACGGGAGGTGCTCCTTGCAAATGATGGCTTCCTTGGTGGCGTACATGCAGCAGACCGACGAGCAGTAATCGTGGTCCTTGTCCCGGGAGCCCACGCACTGGATCCAGGCGATCCGCTGGGGGATGTCGCCGTCCGACGGCCGCATGACGATGCTGGAGAAAGGCCCGGTGGCCGACAGCATCCGCTCGAACTCAATGCTCGTCACAACGTTGTCGTACCGGCCGTAGCCGAACTCGGCTTTGGCCGACGGGTTGAACTCTTCGAAGCCGAGAGCCAGGATCACGCTTCCCACTTCGATTTCTTCCACCCGCTCGGCCTCGCCGTAATTCAGGGCCTTGGCCTCGCACACGTCCTCGCAGATTCCGCAGCCCAGGCACTTGCGACAGTTCAGGCACCGGAGCGCCTCCTGGACAGCCTGCTCCCGGCTGAATCCTTTTTCCACTTCGACGAAGCTTCGGATCCGCTCGGCCGGGGCCTCCTCGGGCATGCGCTGGCGCAGGGCGTAAGGGAATCCCGGGCGGGCGTCCTGGACCGGAAATCGCTCCTCCACTTCCCGGCCTTCCCGCAGGTCCATGCCCCGCAAGAAGCGGTGGATGCTCTCCGCGGCCCGGTTTCCGCTCGCCACTGCGTCGATGGCAATGTAGGGGCCTTTTTCCGCGTCGCCGCCCGCAAACACTCCAGGCACGTTCGTGGCTCCGGTCACCGGATCGACCGCCACGGTTCTCCAGGAAGTCGTGCGGATTTTCGTGGCTGCCGGGTCGAAGGGGAACTGGACGGCCTGCCCGATGGCCGGCACGATGACATCGGCTTCCACAGTGAACTCGGACCCTTCGATGGGGATCGGCCGCTGCCGTCCCGAAGCGTCGGGCTGGCCCAGCTTCATGCGGATGAGTTCCAAGCCCGTGACTCTTCCGCCCGAGGAGAGCACGCGCGTGGGAGCCGCCAGGAAGTGGATTCGGATTCCCTCTTCCAGGGCCGCTTGAATTTCCTCCGGATGAGCCGGCATCTCGCTGCGGGTCCGGCGGTAATAAATGCTGACTTCGTCCGCACCCACGCGCAGCGCGCTCCGGGCCGCATCGATGGCCACGTTGCCGCCTCCGATGACTGCGACCTTGCCGCGCAGCCGCACCTGTCTGCCCGCGTTGAGGTCCCGCAGGAAGTCGACGCCGGGCATGACGCCCTCGGCGTCCTCGCCCGGAATCCTGAGCTTCATGCCTTCCCACGCGCCCACGCCGATGAAGACAGCCTTGAATCCCAACTCGGACTGAAGGCTCTCAAAGGGAATGTCCTTGCCGATCCGTGTCCCAAGTTTCACCTCCACGCCGTGGTCCAGGATCGCCTGGATTTCACGGTCGAGGATCGCCCGGGGGAGCCGGTATTCCGGGATGCCGTACCGGAGCATGCCTCCCAGTGCCTCCTGGGCCTCGAACACGGTGACGGGATAACCGAGCCGGGCCAGCCGGTAAGCCACGGTGAGGCCGGCCGGCCCGCCGCCCACGACCGCCACCTTCTCGGAGTAGGTCTGGGCCGGCTTTTCCACCGGGATCGGCTTGCCCTGACGGATCTCCCAGTCGGCGACGAAGCGCTTGAGCTGGCAGATCGCGATCGGCTCCTCCATCTCCTTGCCGCGAATACAGACGTCTTCACAGGGACGCGTGCAGATGCGGCCGATCGTGGCCGGGAAAGGCAGCTTCTGGCGGATGAGGGCCAGGGACTCCTCGAACCGTCCCGAGGCGATGAGGCCCACGTATTCCCGCACGTCCAGGCGCACCGGGCACGTGAGCTGGCACGGCGCGTTTTTCCTGTCGATGACGTGCGTGTTCGGCACGGCCTGGGGGTAATCGATGAAAATGGCCTTGCGCCGGGTCAGGCCCTGGTTGTATTCGCTCGTAAGCTCGAGGGGACAGTACTGCTGGCACACACCGCAGCCCGTGCATTTGTTCGGATCGACCCGGCGGGGGTGGCGAAGCACCCGGACTTTGAAACGGCCTGCGTCGCCGTCCAGCGAGAGGACCTCGGAGAAGGGCAGAATCTCGATGTTCTTCTCCCTGCCCACCTGGACGAGCTTGGGCGACATGATGCACATCGCGCAGTCGTTGGTCGGAAAGGTCTTGTCGAGCTGGCTCATGGTCCCGCCGATGCCGCAGGCCTTGTCCAGCAGGTATACCTTGAAACCCGACTCCACGAGATCCAGGGAGGCCTGCATGCCGCCGATGCCCGCCCCGACGACCAGCACAGAGCCGAGCTTTTCGCCGCCGTTCGCGCCCATGATGCCTTTCTCCTATCCCACGGCCCGGTACAAGGGAGACCGGTCCTTGATGACGTCGATGACGAGAAGATTCTTTCTGCGAAGCTCCACCACGGCCTGGAGGGTTTCCCGGGCGCTCGCGCCTAGGGCCTCGGCCAGGTCCTTCACGGACAAGGCCCGCTGCCGGGTGAGCTCCAGGATCCGGCTTCGAAAATACTCCGTCCGGACGATGGCGTCCGAACAAATGTCGATCTGGCGGTCGGAATAAAGCTCTCCGTAGACGTTTCGGTTCTTTAGGAACGGCTCCTTTCCGACGAGCATCCGCAGCTTTTCGGCTTGCGCCGGCCACTGCTTTTCGATATAAGCCAGCATCTCGTCGCGGGAGAGCGGCTTTGCTTCCGTGGCGTTTGTCTGCATGGGTAGGTCCCTCATCGCGCGGAGGCCTGCAGGGGCCCCCGGCCGCTTCCGTGGTTGAGGCTCAACAAAGGGCGTGGCGGCCCAGCAGGCCCCTCGGATCCACGAAATGGGCGCGCCACTGCCTGGCGCCCAGGTCGCACCCGAGCGCGAGCCCCAAGAGATCCGTGATGTAAAAGACCGGCAGATTGAACGAGATGCCTTTCTCCCTTCTGAGCCGGTCCTGGTTCAGGTCGAGGTTGGTCTGGCACAAGGGGCACGTGGCGACCATGGCCTCGGCTCCCACTCGAAGGGCCATGTCGTAGAGCTTTTCGCACAGTTGGGTGGAGAAGGGCTCCTCGCTCAGCGAAAACCCGGCTCCGCAGCAATCGGTCTTGTAGGGCCACTCCACCGGTTCGGCCCCCAAGAGTTCGAGCAACCGTTCCATGGTCCTCGGATTTTCTCGGTCGTCGAAAGAGGCGGCATGGGGCGTCCGGGTGAGATAGCAGCCGTAATAGCAGACGACCCGAAGGCCGCTCAGGTCCCGCCGCTTGGCCCGCAGAATCTCGCTTGGGCCGATCTCGTCCCTCAGGATCTCCAGGATGTTCTTGATCTGCACGGTCCCCAGGTAGCGCAAGGGCTGGATCACGTCGTTGATCTCCCGTGCGGCCTCGTCGTCCAGGCGCATTTTTTCGGCCGTCTGGAGCATCCTGGAGTAGCAGGCCGAACAGGGCACGAGAACGGTCGTGAGTCCCTGCTGCTCGGCCAAAGCAAGGTTGCGCGCAGGAAGAGCGTACCCCAGCAACTCGTTCGTCGAATGGGCCGAGGAGGCGCCGCAGCAGTTCCAGTCCCGGATGGGGACGAGCTCCGTATGGAGGGCGCTGAAAGCGGCTTCGAGGGAGCGGGCGTAGTCTTTGGAGGAAGCGTTGAGGGAACAGCTCTTGTAATAGCCGATGCGTCTCATTTTCGACCTCCCCGCTCTTCCACTCGCCGGTAAATCTCGGCGAAGGCCTTCCGGTTCTCAACGCTTTCCGGCAAAAGAGCCATCCTGCCCTTGAGAAACATCCTGAGACCCAAGCCGGCGTTCTGGAAGGCCTTGCCCGTCTTGAGCTGGTAGCGGGCCAGCATCTCGCCCTCAAAGGTCCTGCCCCTCTTGCGCACATTTTCCAAGAACATGCGATGGAACAGGGCGATGTTCTCCTTCGAAGGAAGGAATCCCTTCCGGACGGCCCGCTCCCGGAGGGCGTCGATCACCTGGGCGATGTCGATGTCGTTCGGGCAGCGGATGCTGCACGTGTAGCAGGTGAGGCACACCCAGATCGTTTTAGAAGCCAGGAGCAGGTCCTCTTGGCCCATCTGGACAAGGCGAATCACCTGGCTCGGCGGATAATCCATGGCGAAGGTCATCGGACAGCCGGCGCTGCACTTCATGCACTGGTAGCACCGGAAGACATCTTCGCCAGTCTGCTGCCGGATTTCTTCTCCAAGGGTACCGGCCGGATGGATGGCCGGCCGCTCGGCAAAAGAGGGATCGCTCAATTCCGGAGTCCTCCGTGAGAAGTGAATGATGATTCATTCATATATTGTATCATCCGCGCCCGGCGCCTATCAATTCCCTGCAAACGGTCACGGCCCTGGCTGCGTCCGGGGCGTACCCGTCCGCTCCGATCTCTTGAGCTCGCCGCGGATCCAGGGCAGCGCCACCGACCAGGACCTTGACGCGGTCCCTCAGGCCGGCTTCGGCCAGGGCCTCGATCGTCTTGCGGGTCCAAGGAAGACTGGTCACCAGGAGGGTGCTCAAGGCCACCACCTGAAAGGCCCCCTCCCGTACTTCGGCCACGAACCGCTCGGGCGCCACGTCGATGCCGAGGTCACGGACTCGGAATCCTGCGCCTCTGAGCATCATGGCCACAATGTTTTTGCCGATGTCGTGAAGGTCCCCCTTCACCGTGCCAATGAGAACCGAGCCGATCGGCTCCACGCCGGCTCGTGCCAGAACAGGCTCCAGCCGCTCGATGCCCTGCTGGACCGCTCGGGCGGACATCATGACTTCAGGAAGAAACAGATCGCCGGCCGCGAAAGAGTCTCCGACTTTTTCCAGGCCCTGAACCAGCCCCAAGTTGAGAATTTCGGCTGGAGGCGCCCCCTGGGACAGAAGATCCTCTGCAATCTCAACCACTTTGGTGGCGTCGCCCCGCAAGATCGCTTCCTGAAGAGTCTTCCAGGTCTCCATACGGTCTCCTGGAACCCGGTTGGGGTTCCCTCCAGGCCGAACGGCTCCGCTCTGGCGGGCCAAGCCGCTCAAAGGGATAAGAGATTTATTTTAAGGCTTTCCTTCGAAGAAATAAACCGGTCTGCTTCCTCATGAAGCAGAACCCGGCTCTTCCTGGACGCGGGAGGAGGCGGGCTGCTCAGAGCCTGCCCGTTCCAGCAGAGGCATGAGCACAGGAGCCATTGCTTTGAGGACCTGCACTGGCAGGGAACTCGTGAAAGAGTAGTTCGCCGCCTGCGGCCTGGGCACGTAGGCCGTGATCACGCCAAAGAAACGGTCGCCGATCATGAAAGCGAAGGTGGCCGTCCGGTTGACGACCCTCGATTCCAGCAGTGTCCCTCCGGGGCCGAACACATCATACCGGTTGTCCCCGGTCCCAGTCTTGCCGCCCACCGCAAGACGAGTCCCGTTCGCCAGCACGAACGGCGATTGGGCAAGGCGCACGGCCGTCCCTTTTTCGACCACCTCCAAAAGGGCCCTGCGGACCACGGCGGCAATTTCAGGCCTGAGGACCTGCTCCCCACCGCCTTCCCGCAGGGCAAAGTGCGTCTCGTAAGGGGTGCCGGCCGCAAAGCAAAGCTCCTCGATGTTGACCAGGGGATACCGGGCTCCCCCGTTCAGGATGATCCCGACGAGTTCAGCCAAGGCCGCCGGCCGGTCCGCGGAACTTCCGATCGCGGTGGCGTAAGAAGGAACAAGGGAATTGAAGGGATATCCCAATCTTTTCCAGCAGCGATGGATTTCCTGAAACGCCTCGAGTTCCACGATCTGCCGAATCCGGTTCTCACGGGCCGAATCGTACCTTGTCTTGAACAGCCACCGGTAGACCTCCTGACGGGCCTCGCTGCTGGCTTCCAGCACTTCTTCGAGGGTCGCTTCGGGGTGCGCTCTAAGGTATTCAACGGTCCAGAGTTCGAGGGGGTGGACGTGGGCGATATACCCCCGATCCGACAGGGACCACTGGGCCGCGTCGTTCTGGAAGTAGATCTGCTGAAGGTCCGAGGGCCCCAGGGCTGTCTCGGGCAGAACGGTCCGCACGAATTCGACGAAAGATTCCGGGCCGGCTTCGGGCCGGGCAGCTCGGAAAATCACGGCCAGCCGCTTCGGGGTGGGCTGGATGCCCTGTACAAGGTTTTCGAGCATCTCGTCGGCGCTCTTTCCCTTGTACTTGCCGTAGAAACGCTTGAGGAAGACCCGGCCCTCCTGGTCTGCAAAGCGGGCAAGGTATGCCTGACGGACAGGATCGTGGGAATCTTTCACCAACAAGGCCGTGGACCCGGGCACCCTGTACATGTAATACCGGACGACGTCCCGCATGAGCCGGATGAAGGCGAGGTTGATGGAATTGCGAAAGGCCTCCCGTACAGAGGGAATCTTGAAGTCGTCTTCCTCGTTGAAATTCGAAAAGGTGTGGAGCCCTCCACCCGTGAAGAAGCTCTCGCCTGGATCGGCCGAATATCGCCTCTCCATCGCCGCCTCGAGCATCGCGGGGAGGCTCCGGTCCTGTGCGGACGCCAGGTAGTCCAAGGCCCATCGCGACAGGCGGTCGCCGGGCGGCACGTCGGCGGCGGCGAGTTCCTGGCGCGAAAGCGGCGCGTATTGCTCGTGCAAGGCCGCCACCACCTCCAGGTAGGTGACCAGTGTGCGCAGCTTGGCCGACGACCCCAGCTCCAGCTTCACACCCTGGTTGATATCGAAGGGCTGGTCCAGGTTGTCGGTCTGAACCCGAAGGACGTTTCCTCGCCGAGTCCTCTCGTAGAGGGTGAAGCTGTAAACCACGTCGCCGAAATGGGCCGGATCGAGCAAGTGCGTTCCGAACAATCCCGCCGCACGGGCCTTGTCCAGAGCCTGGAGATCCCGAAGGAACCGGGTGACTTGCTCCTGGGTGGCACGGTCCAGGGTGCTCTTGACCACGAGATCAAGGCGGTCGAGATCGTAGAGTCGCTCGAATTCCAGAAGCGATGCCAGGCGGGTGCGCACGGCGTTGGCCGCCTTGCGCTCGAAAAAGGCCTCTTTGGGTCGCTCCGGCGCACTCCTGCGGAGCGTAAGGGGCCGGCCCTGCGCGGCCTGGGCAAAACCGTGCGGCAGAACGCCGCCCTGCTCCAAGAGCTTGAGATAGGTGTTCGCAAGCCCATCGAGGGCTTGCGGATCCTCGAGAAGATAGAAGGACGGCCTCCGCTGGGCCAGAAGAAGACTCAACGTCTCCTTGAAAATTTGGGCTTGCTCCGGATCCCAGGCGGCACCGGAGGAAGAGCGGTCGAGATGGAGCAGCGGCAGAATCGCGTCCAGCTCGCGGCCGTACCACGCCCAGAGACCGTCGCCCAGCCCACAGACCTCCCCGTAACCGGGGATGGCCGCCAGAGGAACCGAGTTCAAATAATCGAGCACGATCTTGCGCCGGGTCTGCCAGGTTTCCTCTCCGTCCAGGTACGAACGAACGGAGGCCGAGACCATCTGGCGGCCTTTTTCCGGAATCGATGACGTCAGCCCCCTGGGGGAATGCCGGAATTTCTCGATTTGGGTGGCCAGGGTGCTGGCGCCGGGAAGACGTTGCTCTCGTTCTCTAAAGGGCTGTTGAGCGGCTTCCAAGAGCGAGCGGAACAGGCGGTCCCACTCCACGGCCGGATTGCGGCGGGGTTCCCGAGGGTCAAGGAGTTCGCGGTTCTCAATGAACAGAAGAGTCTGCACAACCGGCTCAGGGATGGCATCAAAAGAGCGGAAGACCCTCTCCGGATAAGAGGACTTAACCAGGACCTGACCGTCCCGGTCGAGAACCTCAAGCCCGGCCTGCTCCTTCTCGTGGTAAGCCGCAAAGAGCCCGCGGTCCACGTACCGGAGCAATTCCGGGGAAAACCGGGCTTGGGCCCGGATCTCAAAGCCTTTCGCGGTTAACTTTTCCGTGATCGAGGGCAGCAAGGAGTACCCCATGCGTTCATCATAGGGGCCTCCAGGGGCGGGAAAACGGATAGAGGGACTTGGGCCCGGTTCGACCCAATAGGTGAGCTTCCGCGCGAGGGACGAGAAGAACCGCGCCTGAAGCCTAGAGGTGCGAAGCTCCTGGCCGACCAGCCAGACCGCAGCCCCGACCGCCAGAAGCAATGCGCAAAGGAAAAGCAGTCGAAATCGAACTGAGCCCCTGTTGGAACAGGAGCCGTAAACGTTCATGGTGACTTCTGAATAACTTTCTTGTTTGTTTTTCTATTCTAATCCGCCTGCCCTGAAGCCACAACGCCCAGGTAACGCCCCAGCGCCAGAGAAACCGGCCTGGCACAACGCCAAGCCCAACATAGGTCTGGGGAGGATGGGATCCATCCACCCAGAGCTTGAGGACGGGATGCTCGGGACTCTGGAAAAGAGATCGGCGCAGGCGCCTGAAAACTGGAATGGACCGTTCCGGCTCCCGGTCCTGCCGCGGGCTCGCCACCAGCGCCAGCCTGTCACGGGCTGCGCAGGCTCTCCACGGCCTTCAGGATCTCGGCCGTCCAGGCAGAAATGAATTCCCGTTTTCGTCCTTCCTCTTCGTTTCCACCGAAAGCCAGCGGCTCGCCGAACCGCACGTGCGAACGAGAGGGCGTAACCAGCGCCCTCCAGACCGATCCTACTCTGGGCGTGCCAGAAACGCAGGCAGGAAACACCGGCGCTTTGGAACGCCAAGCAAGATAGCCCACTCCGGGCCTGGCCTGGTCAAAGCCCCGCTCGATTCCGCCCTCCGGGAAGATGCAAAGGAGCCTCCCCTGCTTCAAGGCCTTTAGGGCGTTGCGCAGAGAGGCCGCGTCCGTTCCTTCCCTCCGAACGGGAATGCAGTGCATCCAGCGAAAGAACCAGCGAAGACCCGGAATGGCATAGTACTCGGCTGCGATCAAGAAAGAAAGAATCCGGTGCGTTGACGCGGCCAGAATGAAAGGATCCACGCTACTTTGATGGTTGGAAACCAGAATGCCTGGACCCTGGCGGGGCAAGGGGTCCTCGCCCTGCCAGACGAATCGATGGACGAACTTGCAATAGAGCCGGTTTATTTGCCACAGCACCCGGCTTACGGGATCGTCCTCCACCCTGAGCCTGGGAAACCGATCGAGAAGACCCATTGCCCGGTCCCGTTGAAAAAGACGCGGTGATTTGTTATCCAAGAGCCACGTTCCGGACGGATGCGGATCCGGTGGAAGGGCCGAAGGACTTATATCGCATTCGGACTTTTCGGAAAAGGGCTGGGATCGACTCCGAAGAGGGCTGCCGAAATGCTCGCGTCCGCGATCAGAAGAGCGATGCTGGAAGGGATCCTTTCCGTTCTTGGAGGCGTCCTGATTCTGGCGTCCCGCCTGAATCGGGAGTTCCGCGAGGAACTCGGCTCGAGGAACGGAGTTGGCGAGATCCGAACCCAGGAACGATCGGTGGCTCGCCGCTTTTACGTTTTTGACGGCAACATCCAGACCGCCCGCGGCTGCCACCCGTCCCCGGACTTCGCCATGGTGTACCGGGACGTGCCCACGGCTCTGGCTATTCTGCGGCAGGGCACGGACGAAGCCGCCATGAAGGCCATCTCGGAAGGGAGCCTCCGGTTCGAAGGCGATATGGCTTTCGGGATATGGTTCATGGAACTCCTGAAGAAAACCGGCACGTTTCTCAAGAAGCCGGCGAGCATCGTTTCCCTTTAGGGTCTTGACCTGACCAGGGGGAGGCCCGGGCCTTCTGCTGCCGTCAGCCCTCCGGCGCGGCCTCCGGAGAGACCGGTTTTCCCCCGGCCATGTTCGCCTTGAAGCCCGCGATGGCGTCCCGGCTGGACGGCCCTGTGGAGTTCGTCGAGCCAAAGGGCCTGGAAGCTCGAAAAGGAGACAGAGCATGGGCACCCTGGACCTACTGAAACAGGCGGTAATGGAAGGGAAGCGCAAGGAAGCGATGCAGCTGACGCAACGGGCCGTGGAGGAGGGGGCCGATCCGCACGAGATCATCAACGGCTGGCTGATCCCGGCCCTCAACGCAGTGGGGGAGAAATTCGAAAAACGGGAGATGTTCGTCCCGGAGATGATGATTTCGGCCAAGTCGATGCAAGCCTGCGTGGACCTCTTGAAGCCGCTCATCAAGAAGGAACAGGCTGTCGCCCGAGGCACGGTGGTTCTCGGAACCGTTTTCGGAGACCTCCACGACATCGGGAAGAACCTGGTCAAGATGTTGTTGGAAAGCTCTGGATTCCAGGTGGCCGACCTCGGGCAAAACGTGCCAGCCGACCGCTTCCTGGAAGCCGCCCGGGAGCACAACGCGGACGTGGTTGGGCTCTCGTCCCTCCTGACGACCGGAGACTCCCACGTACAGCAGACCGTGCGGGCCATCAAGGAAAGCGAACTGGGTGGCCGGGTCAAGGTGATCTGCGGTGGGGCCGCTTTGACGTCCAAGTTCGTGGTGGAAGTCTGCGGGGCCGACGCCTACGCCAAGGACGCTGCCGAGGGTGTCAAGAAGATCGCGGATCTCCTTCAGAACCGTTAGGCTTTCGAAAGACGGCCTCTGTGCGGCCCCTTGACTCGGGGAGAGTCGATGGCCAAGGTTGTTTTCCTCCCCTGGAACCGGCAGATCGAAACGGCCCGAGGGGAGACCCTCCTCGAGCTCGCCCGGACCCTTGGCCTTCCTCTGGAGGCATCCTGCGGGGGCAGAAGAACCTGCGGCAAATGCAAGGTCGTCGTGGAGCAAAGCTCGGATCCCTTGCCGCCGCCGTCGGAGCGGGAAAAGAAGATCCTCGGCGATCTTGTGCACAAAGGGTATCGCCTGGCTTGCGAGGCCACGGCTCTTTCGGACTTGGTGGTACGGATCCCGGAGGAAAGCCTTGGCAGGCGGCAGGTCGTGCTCACCTCGGGGCCCAGGCGGCGGATCCCTGTGCGCCTGCGCCCTCCGGTTCTACCTTATCCCGTTGAAGTGGCAGAGCCCGTCCTGCACGCGGTCAAGGGCGACAGGGAACGCCTGGCAGACTCCTTGCGCGATGCTTACGGCTTGGGCAAGCTGGTCTTTGATCCCTTCGTCCTGCGGGAGATCCCGGTCGCGCTGAGGGCCGCCCGCGGTGACGTGACCGCCTTGATCCGAACCCGCAGCGAAGCCATCTCTCTCCGAAAGGGCAGAGACGGCCTCGTTCCCGGAATCGCCTTCGACATCGGAACCACCACGGTCGTGGCCTACCTCCTGGATCTCTCCACAGGACGCTCGCTTGCGGTCCGGGCGGCGCTGAACCCCCAGGTCTCCTTCGGAGCCGACGTGGTCAGCAGGATCAGCGTGTGCCAGGAGGATCGGGACGGCCTGGAAAAGCTTCGCTCCGCGATCGTGGGGTGCCTGAACGGACTGATCGAAGAGGCCTGCGGCGAGGCCGGCATCGCTCCTGCCGAGGTCCTGGAGGCGACCGTGGTGGGAAACACGGTCATGAACCACCTCCTGCTCGGCCTGGACCCTCGGTATCTCGCGCTGGCGCCCTACCCGCCGGTCCTCCAGGCGGCCCAGGACGTCAAAGCGAGAGACCTGGGAATCCGCATCGCTCCTTCGGCCTACTTGCACCTTCTGCCCCTCAAGGCCGGATTCGTGGGCAGCGATACGGTCGCCTGCGTCCTGGCCACAGGGCTTCTGCGCACGCAGGTCCCCACCCTTCTGATCGACCTGGGAACGAACGGCGAGATCGTGATGGCCGGCAAAGGCAGGCTGCTCTGCTGCTCAACCGCCGCGGGCCCGGCCTTCGAAGGAGGCCACCTCCGGTTCGGAATGCGCGCGGCTCCGGGCGCCATTGAGCGCGTGCGGATCGACCCGGCGACGTTGGAGCCTTCCTTGCACACCATCGACCGATTGCCCGCGGCCGGAATCTGCGGCTCGGGCGTCATCTCGGCCGTCGCGGAGATGGTGCGGGCCGGAATCGTTCTCAGGAGGGGGAATTTCAACGAGGGGCTGCGTTCGCCCCGGGTTCGGCGCGGCGAGGAAGGCTGGGAATACGTGCTTTCCTGGGCGTCGGAAAACGCGGTTGGCCGTGACATCGTGGTAACCCGCAAGGACGTCTCCGAGTTGCAACTCGCGAAGTCGGCCGTCCATGCCGGAGCATGCCTCCTTGAAGAGCGGTACGGATCTCCCTTCCGGCGCGTGCTCTTGGCCGGGGCCTGCGGTAACTACATGGATCCTCTGGACGCCCTCGCCATCGGCCTCATTCCGGAAAACCAGGGGGCCCGCATCGTGGGTGTGGGCAACGCGGCCGGGCACGGCGCCTGCCTGGCCCTGCTCGACATGAAGCAGCGAAGGCTTGCGGAACGGGTTGCCCGCGAAATGGAATACGTAGAGCTTTCCGGCCTCCAGCGCTTTTCAGAGCTGTTTGTCTCTGGGATGGCCTTCCCGTCGGCCCATGAGATTGCCGGAAACACCAACTTTCTTCATCAGCCGGAAGGAAGTCTTGGCTGACAGGGGCCGGGGGTCATGGCCTTGAGGAAAGGCGGAGCTTCCCGTGACCGGTCTAACTGACGTGGATGAGGAACCCGCAGAGGCTATGCGGGGGCAAATGGAAATAGATTTCAGACCCAAGGGTTGTCAGGTCGAGAGGCTCGGGCTCCAGGTCCATTTTTGAGGCGTCGTCGAGAGCGTCCTCCGAGGTGAACAAAACCCCTCTGACCGACTCCGGAATACGGCCGTCGAGGGTTGCGGCCACTGCATACCCTTGGTCGAGGCTGCGGTTGACCACGAGGAGTGCCAAGCGCTCACGCCGATCATCCGCCAGCGCGACCATCTGGATAAGAGGGTAATGAAACTCGATTCCCCCTATATCGACTCGCCCGTCAGGATTTCCTTTCACCTCGCTGCGAACGACCTGGTCCAACAGGTGGTCGGCCACAATCTTGGTCACCCAATACTGGGGCATCTTGCGCAGAGTACCATCCTCCCGGAGGCGAAACGGATTGTACCAGGGTTCCAGCAAGAGCTTGCCGTCCCCGTCGCTCCCGTCCGGGAAGGTGAGTTGTATGTGCTGGACAGCCGCTTCCACGCCGAGCCGCAAGTACGTGACCATCATATCGGCCAGGGAAACGCCCAGAGCAAGGGTGTCGCCGTAAGGGAACCCGAAAGCGCCGCAAAAGCCGTCAGCGGGCCCGTATTCGGTCATCACCAGCCCGAGCGGCCGGTCGCGCTCTATCGTATCCAGGATTTCCCGGGCGTCTCGCAGTCTACGCTCAAAATAGGCCGGCGCCGCCATGAGCAGGTCGAGATCGCCGCACACGGACGGCCCCTCGGAAAACAGCAGGTCGTCCAGGAGATACTGGTGGACCGCCACGGATTCGACGGCCGGGTTCTCCAAGAGCGGCCTCAACCCGGCTACCGCAGACTCCAGCCCGCCCCAGAAGTCCATGCTGCCCTGGTTGAAAGGAACCCAGATCCGTACGTTGGGTGAGTCGATCTCCCGGATGTATGCCAGTGCACGCCGGGCAAAATTGCGCGGATCCGAGCTGGGTTGAAAGTACCACTCCGGGTCTCCGCCGTGCACCGCCCAAGGGTTGGCGTAAGAAAAGGATCCCAGAACGGAAAAACCGGTATTCCAGAACCCGTAAACCTCATTGCCGATTTCGAAGATCTCCACTCCGTAAGGTTCATTCTGGCCCCAGGATCGGCGAGCCGCCACCAGTGGATCCGAGGGGTCAGAACCGTTGAGATAGGTGAGGTAGTCCGCCGCCTCTCGCGCCGTGCCGCTTCCAAAGTTCAGCATGACGACGGGTTCGGAATCCGTTTCTTCCATGACGGACATGTACTCGAAGACCGCCATGAATTCGTCTGACTTCTTTTCCGCGGGCGTGTCGGGATCCACGTAATCCCAGAAGTGATAGCCATCAGCTCCAAAAGATCCGTCGATCTGGAGGCCGGAAAACCGCATCAGCGGACGGTCGCCGTTTGCGGGGCGTATTTGACCCAAGGCCTGGACGGCGGAGACGGCCTCGGGCGTACGCCAGCGGCGATTCAGGGGATCCGATTCGGATGTGTAGTAGACGCCCTGCCCCAGGTTCCAGCCGATGACTCTTCCCGCGCGATGCTCGATTTGCTCGGGATGGATCGAAAGTTCAACCTCTGGCACAAACGGAGGAGGGACGAAACCTCGTGTCTCTTCTCCGTCTCCGCATCCAAAGAGGACCATCAGCGCGAGAACGATCAGGCTGCCTCGTCCCTTCAAGGAGAACATAGATCGCTCCCTTTGTTCCAGGGCCTCTGTTGGGAAAACAGCCAAAGGTCGCTGCCGGGGCTTCTCCTCCATGCCGGGAACACCCTTGCCTGGCTCACAAGCGACGTTTTGGCCGTTCCGTGGTGGCAAGTGTGCTGACCCTGGGCCCGGCCAGGCTGAGAAAAATCCGCTCCGCCCTTTTGCGGTTGACGATACCGCAAACACAGGGTTTCGCGACCTCCTCTGCGGCCTCAGCGGCCGACATCTCGCCCCGGGCGATCCTTTCCGCAAGATGCCGCACCCGGCCCGCAGCGATCATGCCGTGCCCGCACATGGCCAGGATCTCGAGTTCCCCGTCCTTCGGGACTCGATCCACTCGGCCCCGGAGCCCCAGGGTCTGCAGGTAGGTATGGGGCTTGAGTCCTGCCCGGGCGCAGCACTTCGCAGCGTCCTCGAAAAGGCCGCTCAACACGACCGAAATCGGGTATCCCTGACGCCGATTGCGCTCGACCCAGGGGCCTTCAAGATCCGCAAGCAGCGCGCACGCCCTGTCTACGTCCGTGTAGATCGCGGAAATCACGGCCGAGCGGCCGGCCACCGCCTTGAAAAGAAGCTCCCGGGAAGTTCCGGGCGCAAGCCGCTCGAGGAGTTTGAGAAAGGGCCGCTCCGTCGCCAGTTGGGGAAGGTCGAGGTCTAGAAAGTTCCTGGAAAGCCAGTCATGGGGCCCGTGGGCGAGCATCTTCTCGGCCAGCTCTTTCATGGCCTCTCGAACGCCCTCCCGTTCCCGGAAGGCCTGGGACACCATGGCGAGGACGATGATTTCCTCGCCGGGACGGGAAGGATCCAGGCCCCACCGCTGGGACGTGTGCGACACCTTCTAGCCCTCCTGGGGCCCCGCAATGCCCGCTGCCAGCCCCACGTTCACCTTGCCAGCAGGCAGAAGAGAAGCTTCCGGCCCGAAAAGGCGCCTGAAAGGGGACGCCCCATCCGGGTCAGCGCGCAGGGCAACACTCACGCTGAAGACCGTCTCAACCTCGCGGGACGCTTCATCGAGCATGTCTTCGAGGTCGGCTGCCGCCTCCTCAGGCAGAAGGAATTCCAAGAGCACGGATACGGCCTTCTCGCCAAGCACCTCGGGGTTCAGCGCGCCTGTCGCTGGATCCACAATCAGACTGCTGACCGGGTTCTCAGGAAGCAGGGCATACCCCCTGGCCCGAAATACCTTCACGACACGCTCCACGTCGCGGAACCGAGTGCCCAGGGCCGGTCGCCCCAGTTCTATGAAGACGCCCACGAACCCTCTCTGATACCGGTTCGTTACGTCGTTCGTCTTGATGCCTTCCGTCCCCCTGCCCGGGACACCTGTCGCCTTGTGGGACGAAAGAGGGTTGCTGAAAACCTCCCGAAGCGTCCGGGGCCAAACCAGGGCGCCCGGCCGTATCGCGCTCACGGGGCAGACCCGCGTTCGTTGGCAGGTGCCGCACTCCGCGCATTCGTCGGCCTCGATCCAGGTCTCGCCTCCGCTCGAAACGATCGCGCCCATGGGGCAGACCGTTACGCACTCCCCGCATCCCACGCACGTGGATGGGTCGATATGGCGGTGCGGAGCCAGCGGGCCCGCCGGTGTTCCCTTGCAGCCCGCGGGCCCCAGCGTGGACGCGGCCGTGGCTGCCGCAGCGATCCCCGCGGCCGATCCTTTGAGAAACTCGCGCCGGTTCAAATCACGCTCCCCTTGAGCCCGCAGAGCCTGACCCCGAGGACGGGCTTTCACTCCATCCAATCGTATCGGGAAGTGGTCCCATCTTTCTTGTTCTTGCCAAAATTTGCGGAAACTTGAAGCTACGGCCTTCAGAAGAGCTGTAACAAGAAAACCGTCTTTATTCTGCCGGCCCTTGGCTCATCTTCACCTCATGGGGGCCGTTTCCAGAGTTCATGCAGAACCTGGCGGGCCCTGGATACAGCCACATACCGAGCGCTAGGAGTGCAGAGCGGGTCTTGAGGATCCACGTCGGCAAAAAAGACGATATCGGCCTCTAGGCCTTTGAACCTGCCGACCGTGGCATGGAGGATCGCTCCCTGGCGCCCGATCGGATCCGAGGCGAGCGGAACGTCTGCGATCCGCTCGAGCCCGGCCAGCACGGAATGCTCCCGGGTGTGGGGCGTGAGAACTGCAATCTGCTCAGGCCGCACTTTTTCGAACTCCAGGTAGGCTCGAATCTCCCGCTCGATCATTCGCTGCGCTTTTTGAGCGTTCTTCTCGAAAGCACGCTTCACTTCACGGCCCTTGGGGGCCCGCGGGTGGAGGTCCATCTCCAGGGGGCCGAACTCTCTCATCGCATCGAACACAGCACCCGTGTTTCGCACGTTGACTCTCAATGGGACCTCAGGCCCCACTTGGGGGATCCTGCAGCGGCGACCAAAAATCTCCTGCCTGGGATCGTAAAAGATAAAAAGCGCACCCTTGTCCTTGTCCCGTAGGCATTCGTCCACGACGCTCCACCAGTCCTCATGAAAGTCCTGGCCCTCGTCGACCACGATACCGTCCCAGGGTCCCACGTGACCTGAAGCCAGGCCCTCGAGAAGCATGAACGGAGTCATCTCGTCCCAGAACTTCTTGGACCCTTCGAGGTCTTCCCGTGGCGGCGGCGAAAAGGGTTTTCCGAGAAGCTCCTGTGAGCGCCGGCACAGGGAATGGAACGTGGCCACCTCAATGGCCTCGTCTTCCAAGCCCCAGGCACGCACGGTCTGATCCAGGAACCGGGCCAGGGACTGGTTGTAACAGAGCAGAAGTACCCGACGACCTTGAAGCGCCAAGGCCCTGGCCGCCTCCAGGGCCAGCACGGTCTTTCCGGTTCCTGCTCCGCCTGAGACGCGGAGACGAGAAAGAGAGAGGATCCCTTTTAGGGCGCGCACCTGCTCGTCGGTCAGACGCACGATCCGGTCCCCATCCAAGAGCAACTGCGCCGCAAGCGATTCGGTCACGTGAAAGGCCGGGTTCAACACGACCTTGCGGAAACTCTGGAACTCCCGAGGGCTTAAGGGGCTCCGAGCAAGAGAAGCTCGGCGCCAGAACGCAAGGGCTTCCAGGATCCGCTCGCCGATCCGGGGCAGGTCGGAGGCGTCGAAGAGAACCTCTCTCTGAAGATTGAGAGGAAGCTGTAGATCCCTGGCCACCGAAAGAGGGAATGCCACGGCGTAGCCATGGACGAACGGAAAGACGCCCGAGAAGCGCGGGAATGCCTGCCGAAGTCTTTTGTCCAGTTCCCGGACAAGATCTTTGACCGCCCGCTGGACCTGCTGGACGGGATCCTCCTTCAGGAAATGAGCCTGGCCATCGTGATCGAACCGAACCCACTTCCCAGTATCTGTCCTTTGAACGCCTCTGCCTTTACACTCAATCGCCAAAAGCCCGAGTTCCCGATGAAGAACGAGGAAATCCACTTCCCCTTCGGCGGCCCGTCCTTCTTCGAGGTAGGCTAGGCCATGATAGACGAAGAAGTCCTCGGGCAGACCCGAGGCCAGAGCTTCGTAAAGGACTCTTTCCGCTTTGCGGCCCGGGCCTTCGGCCGGAGGCGAGTCCGGAATCATGCGGGCCATTCGTCAGAGCCTCTCGGTTTCTGGAAGGCCAAGCTCCTTCTTGCGAAGAAGGGATCCCCATCGCCCAACATCCGGCGCATCTATCTTTACTCCAGGTGCCCCTCCCTGCGCAAGGTACGGACGTTTTACATGTTGACGGGGCTTGAAGATCATCGTATGAACCCAATAGAACCAAAGCTTGAAAATGCTCAGCCGACAGATTTGAAAGAAAGACCTCGATACAGGACGCCAAGGTCAGGAGAGACAAACATGCCCCATCGGTTTCTCGCAGCTCTTTTGGATCTGGAATCGAGCTTCCAACCATTCGAAGACCACCTTTGGGACATCCTGGACAAGCTGGACAAAGCTGACGAAGAGCTCGAGGGGCTGGACCGCCGGCTCCAGTCCCTGGACACCAAGATAGATGCCTTGATGGTTCGAGAGCACGACGAATCCTCCGAGTACGCCGAGGATGAGTTCGAGGGCAAAGACTTGGAAGAGCTTGTGGAACTGCGGGGGACGCTCATCCGAAAGAAGGCCCAGGCCGTGAGCGACCGAAAGGCCCTGCGGGAGGAGTTCTCTCATCTCTACGAAGAGGCCAAAAACGCTCAGGGCATAGTGAAGAATCTTTTGAATTCCGTCTCTTCGCTCGTCACTCGGTGCGGCTTCCATGCAACGGATTTCCTTACGCACAGCCCTGCGTCCCATGGATCGACAAGGGCCGCACGTGTTGCCCGAGAGAAGCAAACAGAACTGCCGAACGGCTCGGGGAAGGGCGCAGTGTCGCCCGCTAGCTCGGCCGAGTCAGCAAGCCCTGATGGAGATGCAGACCTTCTGAATTCGAAACAAGTGGGAATTCTGCTGAACCTGGGCCCGGACGAGGTCGTGGAATTGGCCAGAAAGAACCTCATCCCAGGGAAAAAGCACGGCAAAATATGGAAGTTTCGGCGCTCCGATATCGAAGAGGTGCAAAAAAAACTCAAGCTGTAAAGGACAGCCTGGTCCCCGATCGCATCCTTGGGCGTGGCTCGGACGATTCACGCTGTTCAGCCAAACCCCCAACTGACCGCCCTCGGCCCTCCCTCATTAACGTCCACACCGAACAAAAACGGCCCTCTTTCCCTGCACACTCCTCCTGGAACCCGAAGAAATCAAATTGCCCGAAGAGGCAAAACGTTTCCTGTCACGTCTCTACCTTCTCTTCGCATTCCTCCAGCCACCGAAGGCAGGCAGCAAAGGGCACCGAGTTCAAGGCTTCGAGCCTGCGCAACCCCTCGCCCAGCCGGTCGTAGTACCGGGACGGCTGCAGGAATCGCCGTGCCTCGCTTAAAGGGATCCCGCCGGCCTTCTCGACCTGTTTTACAAGTTCCGCCATCCTGGGGGGCCCAAAAGACTCGGCTTCGGCCTCCAGGCCGGCGAGGCCGTGAGCCGTAGGCTCCACTTCTGGAGCTGCGCCCGCCTTTTTCAGCACCGCGGCAAGCAGCAGGTTATACCGGAAGCCTCCCCAGGTAACGAGCCCATACTCGTCAAGGGCCCATCTACGGGGGTTTCGCCCCTCCATTTCCGCAAGAGCCCAGACGAGGCTCCTCGAGAGCCCTCGATCCAGGCCCCTTCTCGCTGTGGGCAGGGACGCGAGCACGCCCCGCTTGCGGCCCTCTACTTTTTGAGCGAACATCTTTCCGGAAGCAGAGCGGGAAATGCGTCTGACCCCGCCTCCCAGAAAGAGAAGCTCCCCTTCCGGGTCGGACTCTCCGTAAGCCAGAACTTCGCCGGTCCCGGCGTCCCAGATCGCCGTCCTCATGGGCTCAGAGAGCACTGTGTGCATTTTGCGGCGGTCGCACTCGTCCGTGAGTTTGTCGCTGGGGATGAGGGCGCCCCGCACTTCCCTGAGCGCGCCCGTTTCGAGCATGTCGTCGAGAACATCGCGGAAACAGAGGCCCCCCGTTCTGTCCTCGACGTTTCCCAATGTGAGAGGATCCCCGGATCGCATCCCCCGCCACGCCAGGCTTAGGATCTGTTGGAACTGCACAGAGGGCCTCTGGTATTCGTGCTCATCGTCAAGAAGCCCCCGACAGGCGCAATGGTGGAGGGCATCGAAAAGACGCTTCTCCTCCGGGCCGTCGTGGAGCGCAAGGACCCGGCAGGTGTCCGAAGTCCGGTTCCCCCTGCCGATCCGCTGCAGATACGAATAGACCGAGTGAGGTACGTCGGCCAGCACGATGAGATCGATGTCTCCGATGTCGATCCCCACTTCCAGGGTGGAGGTCGCCACACACACGCCGTAGCGGCTCTTCCGCATGGCCGCCTCGATTCGGTCCCGCTCTGCAGCCGAAAGAATCCCCACGTGGAAGTGGACGGGCCACCGGCCGCCTGCGAGTTTTTCGTGCAGGCTCACCGCGAGTCTGTGGGCGCCGTTTCGGCTGTTGCCGAAAACGAGTACCTTGGATTCCCCGTTTTTTTCGAGCCAGGCTCTCAAGGCCTCTGCGCCTTGAAGAGCGCGTTCGGAGGGAGTATCGCCCCGGATCTCCGCATAAAGGGCCTGGATCCGGCGGGTTTCCCCCACAGTCACAATCGCCCCCTGACCATCGGTCCAGTACCGCTGCACCCCCTCAGGATCCCGAACGGTGGCGGTCATGACTACGGTCTGGCGCCGGTCCTTGGGATGAGAGGGCTCCTCGGCGGCAGCCCACAGGCGTCTGAGCACATACCGGAGCTGCTCGCCCCGGGGCGTTCCGTGCAGGAGATGGACCTCATCGACCACCACGGCCCTGGCGTTGCGAAGCTTGCCGGGCTGTGTAAGTTGCAAGGAATCCAGGGCCTCGGGCGTGGTCAGAAGAACGAATGCTCCTTGGGGGGTGCGGAAATCGTGGTGGTCTCCTGTATACCGGCACACCAGGCTCTCTGCGCGCGCGTCGAGATAGTCCCGGAGCCGGCCATACAAATCGTTCACGAGCGCCCGGGTTGGCGCCACGTAGATCACCGAAAGGCCCTTGCGGCCGAACGAAACATGGCGCTGATACAGAGGGGCCACGGCCGCTTCGGTTTTCCCCGAGGCGGTGGGACTCGACAGAATCACGGACTCGCCCCGAACGATGGCCGGCATGGCAGCGGCCTGAATGAGCCGGGGCCGCCTGCGGTGAAAGAACACCGGCCAGGCGTCCGGCATCATGCACGGCAGGCGGTCGACAGGGTCAATTTTCTTCCCAAGGGAGGACATAGCTGGAGATCTTTCTGGCGGCTTCCTGGACCAGGCGGCCGAGTTCCTGGAAGTCGGCGGTCCTTCCCGCAAGGACCATAGACGGCACTAGGCTCGCAAGCTTCACCCAGATCCGGATCACGCGGTCTCCTTCAGGCAAGGCCTCGAACTCAGCCCTGAGAAGGCCCGCCAGGCTGCGTCGCCGCTCATCCGTGGAGAGAAAAGCCGTGTTCTCTGGCCGGTAGCGATGAAAATTGTCGAAAAATCGCGCGCACCATGCCTCGTATTGCTCCGGCGTCGGCGGCTTAAGCCGGATCCGGTCCTCGCGCCGGTGCAGGAACACGCAGGCCTCCCGAAGCGGAAGGTGTGGGTCCGCAAAGGTGCTGCCCTCCGTCAGGCCCACGAAGAGCCCCAAATGCGGCCCCTTTTTCCAATACGGAGGAAGGTCGAACCCATGCTCGTTGCGAATAGGCTCGTCCGGGACGTCCAAGGGCGGCATAGAGGAGCGGGCCAGAAGGTCAAAAAAATTATGGGCCCGCCCCCTGCGCAAGGATGTGTACCCGCGCACGTGCTCGGCCTCGTCCAAGAGAACGAGAAGCCCCTTGTACCCGATGGCCTTGAGAATGCTGCTCATGACGACCAAATGAAACACGTAGATTTCGGCCACTTCTCTTACTTGTGGCATTCTGGGGATCTTGAGAGCCTGGAGACCCTGCTCCCGGGCTAACTGCTGAATCACTTTAAGATCCACAGGTTGGCCGGCAAGCCAATCGCATGCCTGGACATAGCTGGGCTCTTCGCTGGAGGGATACCGCAGGAGAACCTGAAAGGCCTTCCAGAACCAGGGATTTTCTCGCAGGTACGCTGCGCTCCGGGCCTTCTCCCAATTCCTGCGGACCTCCCTCAAGAAATCTCGAAAGCCCGTCGCCTGGCTGCCGTCCTCGCGGGCAGGGAACTGCATCTTGGATAGAATTTCCCTGTAGACGAGGAGAGGTTTTGCGGGGTCCGCCGCCTTGGGGTCGAACTCGACAAAAGACACCACCCATCCGGCCTGCAGCGCCACGGCTCGGACCACGTGAAGGAAATGAGATTTGCCGTAGCCGTAATCTCCGAAGACGACCTTGCAGAGGCCTTCTTCCGAAGCCCTATCCAGCCAGGCCTCCACCCGCCGGGTGATCTCCTCGCCTCCGATCGTCATGGCCACGAGGGCCGCTGGATCGGGCGGGACGACGCCCAAATTGAGCGCCTCATAGGCGCGCCGGAAGGCCTTGTCTTGCGGCCGCCCTTTGTCTGCCGCCTCCACAACCCTCGGCCGGAATTCCTCGGGGACCTTCAGGTCCGACGCGGCCACTTGGATCTCCTCGCCAAAAAAATTCACGACCGCCACGTCCCCCAAAATTCTGGCTATCGTGCCGGGCCCGAACTCGGGATGCTCTACCTTCGTGCCTGGGTTCATGCCCCCCCTCCCCTTTCAGCGGCTCTCTTCCACCGCTGGAAGCGCATGAGACTGGACAAAGACGCGGGCCTCCTCGTCACTCAACACACGCTCTTTGTGCGCCTGTGTCTGTTCCTCCAGGAGAGCACAAAAGTGGTACACGAAATATCTCGGAGGCACCTTGTCAAAAAACTCCCTCTCTTTTTGAGCTCGAATGAGGACTTCCATATTGGCCCGCTGGAGTTCCATGCGATACTCGAACCCGTTGGCTTTGGCGAAAACCTCAACGAGATTCTCGCCGATCTCGAACAATGCCTCCTCTCCCAGCAGATCGTCCAGAACGATCAGCGGCGTCATCGGCCGGCCCGGCAGAAACGCCACAGTCCCGATCCTGTCGTTCAAAGCGCGGTATTTCGAAATTTCTTCGCTCCGGAAGTCCGGCGTAGCCGCGTAAAGAAACATCACGCCTCCGAATTGCCCTTCCGCGTTGTCATTGATCATGCTGAGCATGTTCTCGACCGCCTGCTTCTGCTTGACGCTCCCACGGCGGAACGACGCCGTGCGCGTTCCTTCGTCAAAGGCAATAAAAAACCCGCGATACCCGAGGCGAGTCCGGAGGAAGCTCACCACGGTCTTGAGGCGACGGAAAGCCGTCTCGTCACGCGCGGGTTCGTGCAGGCCTCGCTCCTTCAGTGCTTTGGAACGCACCTGGTCGCCCCGCAACCAGGAAAAGAGTTCCTGATCCGTGGCCGACAGATCGGCTCCGCACTCCAGGGCCAAAAGGCGCGAGCCCGCGGCCGCGAGAGCGATGGCCGTTTGGGTGTCCGGAGCGCCCACCCAAGGCGTCCGCAAGCGCCGGTCGATCTGGCTCCGGAGCGTCTCGGGCACCTCCTGTCCGTTCGACACTCCTCCCTCCTTGAGCTTTTCTACGATCCACCCTCGCAGCAGGGTCTCGATGCCTTTTTCCTCCTCTTCAGCGTTGGGCGAAAGAAAAGAGGACATGATGGATTTGTAGATGGAGAGGGGAGAATTGAAAGGACACTCCTGTCCGATGGTCACGATCGCAGTCACGATGTCGTGCCTGCGAGCCCGTTCGGCCAGACAATGGATAAACTGGCTCTTCCCCATTCCATAGTCCCCTTCGAGGTACTTGAAACAGGAGATGCCTTCGGCCAAATCCTTGCTCAAGTACTGCTCCTCCAGAATGTCCAAGACTTTTCCCGTGCCGCCATTGATCAGGTGCGAGTACATCCCAGGGGCCACCGGCGCGCTCAAGAGTTTCGATCGGATGCGCTGAGCGTAGCTTCTCGTGATTTCTCTCATCTTGAGGGTCTCCTCTTTTCTGTCCGTCTCCTCATCCACCGCCGAGCCTGCGGGAGTCGACTCAAGCGACTTTTCTTATGTAGACGACGGGGTTGGTCTGTGTGCCTTCGTCGTTTGTCGGCATGAAAAAGACACGCGCTCCCGGACCATGAGCCTGGTGCAGCGTGGCCTGGACAAATTCGAAACGGGTCTTTCCAGGGCCCTTGTACCGTCTCCATGCGAGAAGGTTCGCCAGGAAACAGGCTTCCGGCAGATCCCGAAAAAGCCTCTTCATGGGTGTCTTCCAAAAGAGGTCGGACTGACCGGCCACTTTGAACAGTCTGGCGACATCCACCAGAAAGACCTCGCCTTCTCTGCTGAAATGCTTGGCCAGCTCCCAGGCCAGGACGAGCTTGGAGTCGAATTCCTCGACCGGAACAAGAAGCTCCTTGAGGCGCTTGCGCGCGGCCTCGAACCCTTGCACCAGGTAAGACGGATCCGGAGGCAAGTTCCCGACGATGGAATAGTGACGGGTCAGCGACCAGGACCAGCTTTCCCCGCGACCTCTCGGTACCAGGATGAGCTTTTCCGCATAAAAACAATTGTCCCGGTAGCCTGTGGCGACGCCCTGCCTCTCCAGCTCCCTGAGAACCTGGGCGGCCAAACGCCGCACGCCCTCCGGCTTCCTCAGCTCATCAAAAAAGAGATCCACATCTTGCCTGACCTGCGCGATCTCGGCCTGTACAGCATCGGGTAGAGCAATTTCGGAAGGCAGGATCAACCCGATGAGTTCCTTTTTCCGTTCGATCGGCGCTGGCGGCAGATCGATCCCGCTCGCCCGGGTCGTGCCCTGGCCGATGATTCGATGAATTTTCGGACCCAAGGCGCCGGACTTCAGACGATTCAGGAGATCGTTCTCTTTTGCAAAACGCTCGAACTCCGGAAAGAGACTGCCCTCTGCAAAGGTGCTTTCGTTCATGAGCCTATCCTCCTGGTCGTACGGTCCGTCTTCCTCAGTCGATCCGCCGGATCTCGAAAGCGGTCTTGTTCACTTTGTGCAAAAGCGCCGGAATTTCCTGACAGAGCATGATCAGCCGACGAGTGGGCCGCGACAGCGCCACGTAGGCCCTGTTCTTCGAAAAGTTCAAGGCCGCCTGCTCCACGTCGTCCAGCCCCAAGACGATGCAGGCATCGTATTCGAGCCCCTTGGCGCGTTCGACGCTCGTGGTGATGAGCCGGCGTCCCGAATCCTGGTTCGACCCGTCTTTTCCCTCTTCCATCGATTCCTGGGTCTCCCACAGCGGGGCGAGGGGGACTCCCAGAGCCTCCAGGGCGACCCGCAACCGCTTCATCTCCTCTTCGTCCTCGTTGATCTGGAGCAAACAGACGCTGGAAACCGTCTCGGACCGGCTCAGTGCCGAAAAAATCTGCTTGATGACCTTGGGAAAGCCGGAGGCGTTCGTCAGGAGAAGCATAGGCTTTCCGTCGTCGAACGCCGGGTTCGCCTCGAAGGGCGCGGTTTCCCCGAAGGCGCTTTCGTAGACCTTCTTGAGGAAGATGCCTATTGAGCGACTCTGGCGGAGGTTCTGGGCAAAGGGAAACCGTGCGATCGTTCCTGTCTCGGCCATGGCCGAGCCCAGCTGGAAAGCCTCGGGGTCCGTCATGCCGTGGACCGGGGAGACGATCTGTCGAAAGTCGGCCGAGACTGTCATGGCGCCGCGCGGATCGACCAGCGAAGAAAGCAGACTTGCCTCCGCCACAGATAGATCCTGAGCTTCGTCGATCACGATATGGGTCCAGCGCGTCTCCGGAGTCTGGTCTTCTCCGAAGGCCCAGGGCACAAGCCGAAAGCGCCTTGCCGGATCGGCTGTTTCGGGGAGGGCAAAGCGCAGGAGCCAGGCGAGCCAGGGCTCTTCCTCGGGGCCGTATTGCCGCCTGTCCCAATCCTTCACGATCGAATCGAACACTTCTTCCTCGTTGGCTCGGGCCGCTGTCCCCTTACGAATCCGGACTGTCGCCTCGTAAACCTTCTCTTGGAAGAAAGAGGCCACAGCGTCCAGCGGATCGTAGACCCAGAAAAGCCAGTTTCGCACTCCGTGGTCGAAAGCCTCCCGGGCCGAGGCATCCAGGCTCTCTCGCAACTCCTCGTATGGCCCTCTGACGCTTTCGTAGACGGCCTGCATCCTCCATCCAGACCGCCTCGGGTCAGCCTGTTTCGAGACCGTCCTTCGGGCGGCGAAAGCGGCCGCCAACCTGCGGAATCTCATGCGGACAGGCGGCCCGACTTGTCCTTCGAGCAGCTTCAGCCACTCAGCGCGCTCTGCTTCGGCCAGACGGGAAGCGATCTGCTCCTCGTAGACCTTCCAGCAGTCGAGCAAGTCCCTCTTGTTGCATAACCCGAAGACTGCCGCCCGGGCCCGTTGCTCGAAGGGGGAAACCTTTCGGCTCCGGAGTCTGGCCTCGCTCTTAAAGGCCCAAACCTGCCTGAGATATTGACGGACGAAGTCGGGCACCAGGGAAACGAGATCGTGCGGAATTCCAAGTTCCTTCTCCAGAAGGTGGCGGCAGTGGGCGAACAAATTCGCGTTGCCGAGAAAGATCTTTGTACGCTTCGGCTCGTAGCAAATGTCCGCATCCCCGACCCTCTGGTCCTGTTGATCGTAAAGGAATCGTACGCGCTGCAGGGCCACAGTGGTTTTTCCTGTCCCGGGCGCGCCGGTAACAATCATCATCCCTTTCATTCTGCTCACAAAGGCCTCGACCTGCTGGCGGGTCATGTGGAGTTTGACCGAACGAAGGCCCTGGGCAGGCTTTCTCTCCTGCCGCGATGGTTCGGGCTGAATAGGTGCAGGCGTTCCCTGGGGTGCGAAGGTTGGCTTCTTGACAGGCACAGCGCCTCCGGGCTCGTAAAGCCCGACGATGTCCGGCAACACCTGTTCAAAGGTCCCTCGTGCGAACGGGGTCACAGCCGTCACTCGAAATCTCTCGGAGTTCACCTCCACCTTCTCCCCCAGGTCGGCCGAGAGTCCCAGTTGGACGGCCGGATGCGTCCAAGACAAGATGGGCAGTTCTCCATTCGTCGTCTTTAAGACTTCGTTCATGCGCGTCTCCGTGTTCCCGTAAAGAACACACCGGCTCTTGGCGCCATCGAGAGAGTAAAGATCCAATTCGACCATGGCATGAAAGGGGGTTGCCGCTATGGACCGAAGACTCGAGACATGCTCGCTCCAATAGCGGCGCAGTTCCGGAAGGATGTACCCTCTCAGAACCTGTTGCAATTCCGACCTGGCCGCCGCCTGGGCCACTCTCGCATTGGCTGCGTCTCTTCTGCGAAACTGCTCCACAGGGGAACTCTCCTGAGGCATCTTCTCGTCCATGACCCATCCTACTTCATGGGAGAGCGACATCAGATCCATTTCCTTCTCACAAGCCTTCGTGTTTTTTCGTGTTCGTCCGGGCGCCCAGTGCTGTCCTCGTTCGGCTCTTGTCAGCGCAGCGCACCTGCTTCGAGAATCTTCCCTTTCTTAGACGATTTCCCTGCACCCTCTCTGACAAGATCCCTTCTGATCCCGTTGAGCTCAGCAGCGCTCCCGTCTGCTAATGCGAGGGAGTCCATATCCTCCACCCTCTCGGGGTGAACGACTTCTGGTGGGGATTCTAGAGGACCGCTGTGACAGATGTGGTCACACCCAACGGGGGGCCGAAAAAATTTTTTCGGCCCCCTCGATCAGGTGAACTCCTCATCCCGCCATGGATGCGCACCTTCCGCAACACCATTCCCAAGGCCGTCCGACAAGCAACTGTGACGAACCCGGGCAAGAGACCCTTCTTGACTGTCCGTCGCATCCCCCGTTATCGTTTGCTCGTTCCGCGGAAGCTCGGGTTTTTTGCAGGAGCGTTTCTCGACGCGATTTTGCCTCTTAGAGAACGTTCTCTTCGCCGCCTTGTTCCGCTTGACCGGGACTCCGGACTCCTCCCACTCAAGAAGGAGAGCCGCCATGGAAAGGACGATCAGGACGCTCTGTGTTGCGTGCCTCGTCTGGCTGCTCACCGCGGGCGGGGCTTATGGGAAAGTCAGCCCAGAGGAAGCCGAAAGGCTCAAAGGCGATCTTACGCCCACCGGAGCCGTCCGCGGGGGCAACGCGGAGGGAACGATCCCGGAATGGACGGGCGGGATTCAGAAATGCGAAGAGGGCCGCAAAGAAGACGAGGCCTACAAGAATCCGTTCGCAGACGACAAGATCCTTTTCACGATCACGGCACAAAACTCGGAACAATACGCCGACAAGCTGACCGAGGGCTACAAGGCCCTTTTCAGGCGTTATCCGGGAACCTGGAAGATGCAGGTGTATCCCACGCGCCGGAGCGCGGCCTTGCCCCAGCGGATCTACGATGCCATCTATCGAAACGCCACGCGAGCCGAACTTGCCCAGGGCGGAAACGGTGTGCTCAACGCAGGCGAGGGCATCCCGTTCCCGATACCCAAAGAGGGGATCGAGGCCATCTGGAATCACTTGCTCCGGTTCCGGGGCGAGTCGATCTATCGGGTCTATGGCCAGCTCCCGGTGACGGCAAGCGGAGCCTATACGCCGGTCATTTTGGAGGAAAAAATTCTTTTCCCTTACGCCCAGCCCGGGGCAAGCATCGAAAGCGTGAACAACAAGGGCGTGTACTTTTTCCAAACGGTCCTGGCTCCGGCCCGGCTGGCCGGCGAGCTTTTGCTCGTCATTGACCCGATCGACCAGGTACGGGAGCCCCGCAGCGCCTGGACCTACAACGCGGGCCAGCGCCGGGTGCGGCGCGCGCCCAACATTGCCTACGACAACCCGGGCACGGCCTCGGACGGGCTGCGAACTTCGGACCAGCTCGACATGTTCAGCGGCGCCCCGGACCGGTACAACTGGACCCTGGTGGGCCGGCAGGAGAAGTACGTGGCGTATAATGCCTACAACCTGCAGGCGCAGGGCGTGAAGTATGCGGACATCATCCGGCCCGGGCACATCAACCCTGACCTTTTACGCTATGAGCTGCACCGGGTCTGGGTGGTCGACGCCCGGCTCAAGGAAGGAACGAGCCACATTTACGCGCGCAGGACCTTTTACATCGACGAGGACAGTTGGCAGGTGCTGGCCGTGGACATCTACGACGCGCGGCAGCAGATCTGGAGGGTCCACGAGGCCCACTGCATCGTGTTGTGCGAACTGCCCTTTCTCGGGCCTGTGGGCGAGTTCAGCTACGACCTGCAGAACGGCCGGTACATCACGGTGGGCCTGATCAATGAGACCCAGACCTGGAAGTTCAACGTAAAGTATGACCTTGCCGATTTCACCCCGGACGCCATGCGGCGCGCCGGCAGGCGCTAGGGCGTTCCACAAACAAGAAAACCAGCCTCCCCCAGGGCTGGTTTGGAGAAAAACCTGGTCGGGAAGGAGGGATTTGAACCCTCGACCTCATGCTCCCGAAGCATGCGCGCTGACCAGGCTGCGCTACTTCCCGGCGTTTCTTCGAAAAGGGGCGGCCCGTGACCGGCCGCTCAAACAAGGTACCCCGAAAACCCTTTTTCGTCAATCGCAGCCGCGCTTTCCGCAGACTGCGGCGATCCGGCCCCTCATCCGCGAAATCGTCTCTGCGTAGTCGGCCGTGCCGAAGATCGCACTGCCGGCCACGAGCACGTCCGCGCCGGCCCGTGCGATCTCGCCGATATTTTCTACCTTCACGCCCCCGTCCACCTCGAGCAGGACTTGCCGGCCCGCGGCGTCGAGCATCCTGCGGAGCCTGCGGATCTTGTCGAGCACCTGGGGGATGAATGTTTGGCCCCCGAAGCCCGGGTTGACGCTCATGAGAAGAACAAGGTCCACGTCCGGCAGCACGTCCTCGAGAGTGGCCAGGGATGTGGCCGGGTTGAGGGACACCCCGGGTTTTGCGCCCTTTCTTCGGATCACGTCCAGGGTCCTCTGGAGATGGCGGCACGCCTCTACGTGCACGGTCAACCAATCGCTTCCTGCCTCGACGAACTCATCCACATACCGGTCCGGGTCCTCGATCATGAGATGAACGTCCAAAGGCAGGCGAGTGACCTTTCGCGCCGCTGCCACCACCAGAGGCCCGATCGTGATGTTGGGCACGAACCGGCCGTCCATCACGTCCACGTGGATCCAGTCCGCCCCGGCCCGTTCCACGGCCCGGATCTCCTCGCCCAGCCTTGCGAAATCGGCGGATAGAATCGAAGGGGCGATGAGCTTCTCTTTCATTCTCTCCTCCCCGTGCGTCGCAGCCTGGCCGCGAAAAAGAAATCAAATTCACCGGGCCTCCTCCACGTGCAGACCGTGCCCGCCTCGGATACCAGGTCGCCCAGCGTGCGGGGCAGGAAGAGCGAGGCGTCCTCAAGCCGGAACCCAGGATGGCCGACGAGAAAAGCCTCGAGGATCTCCTCGTTTTCCTGCCTGTTCACCGTGCAGGTGCTGTAGACCAGAACGCCCCCCTCCCGCACGAGCCCGGCTGCCGCGCAAAGGAGTCCTGCTTGAAGGCCTGCTAGGGCCCGAAAGTCGGGCGGAGGCCGCCACTTCTTCTCAGGCGTTCTGCGCAGGATGCCCAGCCCGGAGCAAGGGGCGTCCACGAGCACCCGGTCGAAGGATCCCTCTCTAAGACCGGCCGTCCCCGGACGGCTCCCGTCGGCAACCAGGGCGCCGGTGAGCCTTACGCCCATTCGCTGGCAGAGCCTCCGCAGTTCGCGAACCCGAGCTGGCTTTCGGTCCAGCGCGACGAGCAGGCCCCGATTCTCCATCCGGGCGCCGATCTGGGACGTCTTGAGCCCTGGCGCCGCGCAAAGGTCCAGAACCCGTTCGCCCGGGCAGGGCCCGAGGAGATCCACGACGAGCTGCGAAGCTGCCTCCTGTTGCACGCAGAGACCTTCCGAATAGCAACGGGTTTTTCGAATATCCCCGCTTCCTTTTACCACCCTAAGCGCCCAGGGCAAGCCTTCCACGGGCTCGGCGAGGAAGCCCTCACGGGCCAGGGCCTCCACGAGATCCGCTCTTGCGATTTTGAGCGGGTTGACCCGCAGCGTGACCTCGGGCTGAACCAGCAGCGCATGAAAAAGCTCCCGGGCCCTTGAGGCGCCGAGGTCCCGTTTCCACAGGTCCTTCAGCCAGCCCGGAAAGTCCGGTTCCCCCCGGGCTGCGCCTCTGACCAATGCCTCCCTGCCCACCCGGGACTTTTGCCTGCACAGCGACCGGAGGGCCGCGTTCACAAGGCCTGCCGTTCCCGGCTTGGCGGCCCGATGGGCGATCTCCACCGAGACATGAACCGCCGCATGGTCAGGAACCCTGTCCAGGAACAGAATCTGGTACGCGCCGATCCTCAAGACCTCCAGCACTTCCGCATCGAGCCGATCCAGGGGCTTTCGCACATGCCCCTCGATCGCGCGATCCAGGGTGCCCCGTCTCCGCAGGACGCCGTAGACGATTTCGGTCGCCAGAGCCCGGTCCCTCTCGTCCAGACAGCCGGCTCTTCGCAGCCTTCCGTCCAGCACCCGGTCCGCGAAACCTCCCCGCGTCTCCACGGAACGAAGCACGTCAAAGGCCACTTGCCGCGGATCCTCAGGCTTCGGCTGCCACGCCGAACCTCTCGCCGGGCCTGATCCTGTGACCCCGGAGGAACTCTTCAACCGTCATCCTCCTTCCGCCTTCGAGCTGAAGGGACCGAACCACCAGGATCCCTTGGCCAGTGGCCACGCGAAGCCCTTCGGCCGACGCGCCGACCACTTCACCCGGCTCTCTCCCGGACTCGGCCTCTGGGTCGGCTGCTGCTTTCCAGAGTCTCAGGCGAATTCCCCTCCAGAAGGTATACGCGCCTGGCCATGGATCCAGCCCCCGGACCCTGTTGCGGATTTCCTCGGCCGACAGCGTCCACAGGATCTCCCCGTCCTTTTTGGTCAGAGGTGGCGCCCACGTGGCGCGGGAATGATCCTGGGGGACAAACCTCGCCGTTCCTTTGAGCACCTGCTCCATGGAGCTGGGCAGGATGTCCACGGCCAGGCGAGCCAGACGGGCTCCAAGCTCGCCCGCCGTTTCGTCCGGGTCGATCGCCAAGGGAGCTGCGGCCAGAATATCCCCGGTGTCCAGGCCCTCGTCCATGCGGAACAGGGTGATGCCCGTCAACTTCTCCCCATTCAGGATGGCCCATGAGATGGGCGCGGCTCCGCGGTAGGCCGGCAGGAGGGAAGCGTGCACGTTGTAGCAGCCCAGAGGCGGAAGGCGGAGAACCTCCGAGGGCAGAATCCTGCCGAAGGCAGCCACCAGGATCCAGTCAGGATTAAATTCCCGAAGGCGCTCAAGAAAGAAAGGATCCCCCATCCGTTCGGGCTGAAGGACCGGGATGGAGTGCGCCTGGGCTTCCAGTTTGGCCGGAGGGGGCTGGACTCTTCTGCCCCTTCCCTTGGGGCGGTCGGGCTGGCAAACAAGGGCCACCACGTTCCAGCCCTGATCCAGGATCCCGCCGAGGATGATGGAGGCGAAGGCCGGCGTGCCCATGAACACCGTCCGGGCTTTGCTCACGTCCATCGCTCCGGCCGGGCCCTGCCTCGATTCCATCGAACCGGCTCCCTCGCCCACGCCGGGCCGAGCGCCCGGGGTCGAGCTTGGCCGCTCCGCAAAGGAGAGGAGCCTTCGACTCTCCGAAGGCGGCTCTTCAGCCTTTGTTCCGGTAGTTCTCCAGGGCCTTTCTTAGGGCGTCCACGGCAAGCAGGGAACAATGCACCTTCGGCTCCGGCATTCCGTCCAGGGCCCGGATGACGTCCTCCTTGGTGATCTTCTCCGCCTCCTCGAGGGTCCGGCCGATCACCATGCGCGTAAGGACGCTGCTCGAGGCGATCGCCGCCGCGCACCCGAAGGTCTTGAATTTCGCGTCCAGAATCTTGCCGCCCTCGATCCGCAGGTAAAGCTCCAGGTAGTCGCCGCATTCCTCGCTGTTGTGGGTGGCGAATCCGTCGGGCGCGTCCATTTCCCCCACGTTCTGGGGGTTGCGGAATTCCTGGATCAACCGCTCGCTGTACTCCAAAGCCAAGGGGATCCCTCCCTTCACGTTTTGATCGAGGACAGAAGGGATAGGAGTTTCTTTTCGTGCTCCCTCTCCTGCTCGTGAAGTCCCTCGAGAATCGATTTTACGAAAGGATCCTCTGCGCTCCGGGACATCCTGGCGTAGAGGGCCTGAGCCCGCTTCTCCTCCTCGATCGCAAATTCAATGAGACTCCGAAAGCTCTGGATCGTCTGCATGGACGTTCGCTCCGCCAGTATGGGGTCCGCCCGGGGCCACAAAGGAATTATTAGAGTAACGGAAGGAAGGCTTTCTGTCCAGACCGTAGCAGACCACCCGGAAGAACCGCACCGCAGTCCCCCTCATGGGCCGTCGCAGGCAACTGCCGCTGCAAAACGAATCCCTCAGGGGCGGTCGCACCCGATGAGGGCCTCGGCGAACTTTTCAGCCAAGAAAACCAAAGACTCAATATCGAGATAATCCGTCACAGAAAGATCGAAAAGAACCTTGACCCTCGCTGGGAAACCCTCTTCCGGAACGTGATCCCAAAAAAGGAGGAGAAAAGGGACTTTTGGGAGAGGATAGAATTCAAAGGCCAAGTCGGCATTCGAGTTTTCTGCCGATGGGGCTCCTCCCAGAGCCTTGCAGGCCGCGACCAGGCGCGCCTGTCCGCCCTCAAAATGGCGGCCGATCTTTTCTTCACACCCCTTTTCCAACTCGGGCTTCTTGGGAATATGACCCGGTATCCGGTCAATGGGAATCCACTCACCCTTCAATTCCTCCCGGCCGGCGAAATAGACGTAGTTATAGAGGAGAATGTTGTCCCACGGGTCTTCGGCCGGTTTCCCGTCCAGCAGAATGAAGGACCGGGAAAGTTCGCAGAGGCGGTTGAGATACGAAAACTGGAGCACTTCGACGCCTTCCCGCTCCTCGTAAACCGCACCGATTCCCCCAGCCACGGCAGCAAAGTCCTTCTCCCGGAGCTTGTCCCGAATATCGTCGGCCGTGTACCTGTACAGGTCCCTCTTAACGTAGACGTCGGCGAGGTGCTGCGCAGCGATTCGCTCGGCCAGAGCCGCCTTCGTCTTTGGATCGAGAAACGGGCACAGGTCGAGAGACTTCTTCTCCACGATAGCCGCTGTGGCAAAGGCCAGGCAGGCGGCGAACCCGCACTGTCTGCAGTTCGTTCTGGGTGTGGCCCGGTAGAGCTCAAGGGGCGTCACGGGCTTCATGCCACGTCCTCCCGGTTTGCCGGATGGGGTCAGCAAGACCAGGGATTCGCCGCGGGGAGCGCCAAAGGAGAACGCAGGCGTCCGGCCACCGGGTATCCCCATCGCCCGAGTGCCGCCCGCTTCGAGGCGGGCGGGGCCGTTTCAGGTATTTGTCAGGGCACGAGAACGGCAGCAGCCACGCAAGTCGTCCAAACACCGCTCTTGTGCCCGATGGCGGACTGGGTGATGTTGCTCGTGCGGATAATCTTGCCGCTGATCTTCCAAAGTTCCTTCTTCTCGTCGTAGTTGGAGTCCGGATCGAACTCCAGGCCCAGGATCGTCGCAAGCATCTGGGCTGCCAGGTCCTCGGCGTAGTCCCCCGCTGCCTGTTCAGTCTGGCCGCAGGAGTGATGCTCGGAGAGGTACCCGTACTGACCCGGGTCCTTCGGGATGGCGATCCCGATCGAAGCCGAAATCAAGCGATGAGGCTCGTCGGTGGCGACCTCGCTCAGAACCGTGTGCACGATCTGGCCGGGCTTGAGGATCTTGAGTCCCTCGCTGCGAGAAATGAGCTTGCATCCAGGCGGATAGATGCTTGAAACCTTCACCAAGTTAAAGGGTGCGATCCCGGCCCTGCGGAGAGCCTGCTCCATGCTGGCGAGCTTTTCTTTGTGCCGGCCTACCCCTTTGGTCAAGAACATTCTGGTGGGCACGTACATGGCGGCCCCTCCGTACGACAGCCTCCCTCCGGGCAAACGCCCAAACGCGGCAAAGAAAACCAAACGATATAGACCGCCTCGAGAAAAGTCAATTTGCCCTGAAAATCTCCCTGTTTGCGCCCGAGGGGCAAACCGGTCTACGATGAACGCGAACAAAAGGAGGGCTTTCCATGAAGATCCGGACCGTCGAACCCCTGCTCGTGCTCAGCGTTCTCCTGGTGCAGGCCCTAGGTTGCGGGGACGACAGCGGAAAAGCCGCCAAAACCGAACCGACTCCGGACTTTTACTGGGGAACGGCCACGGCGGCGCACCAGGTCGAGGGCTTCAACACGGCCAACGACTGGTATCTGTGGGAGATGATCCCGGGCAAAATCGACAACGGCGACATTTCGGGCGCTGCCGTGGATCACTACCACCGGTACGACGAGGACTTTGCGCTCGCCGAACAGATGGGGCACAACGCCTATCGGTTTTCCATCGAGTGGAGCCGCATCGAGCCGACCCGGGACTTTTACGACCCGGAGGCCATACGGCACTACCACGAAGTCCTTGCTTCTCTCAAACGGCACGGCCTCACCCCCTTTGTCACGCTCCACCACTTCACTCACCCCCAGTGGGTCCTCAATCCCCTGAGGCCCGACACCGACCTTGACGCCTGGCTGAGCGACGAAACCGTTGAAGAATTCGTCGAGTTCTGCCGTGATATGGCGGCCGAGTATGGCCGGGAAGTGGATTTCTGGATCACCATCAACGAACCCATGGTGCTGGTGAACGGCATGTACTTCGAAGGCGGATACCCCTCCGACACCGAGCCCTTTCATTTGGAAGAGGGCCGCCAGGCCGCCTTCCGGCTTTTTCAGGCCCATGCGGCTGCGTACCGCCGAATCCACGAGACGGACGTATGGGACGCGGACGGCGACGGCCTTCCTGCCCTCGTGAGCTCGGCCAAGCACATGAGGATCATGGCGCCGAAAAATCCCAAGAGTGCCTGGGACGTCGAAGGGGCCGAACAGGTCGACTATGTGTTCAACCAGGTTTTTTTCGACGCGCTCATGGACGGCATGGTCGACGCGGACCTGGACAGAGACTACACGAGCCCAGGCACGGATCCGCCCGAGGGCTACCATCCGGAGCTGGCCGGTACGCTGGACTACATCGCCGTGAACTATTACAGCCGCTCGGTGGTGACCGGGCTGCCCTTCATTCCCTACGTCAAGGGGTTCCCTGAGGAAAACCCGGATCCTGCGGTCGAGCACAACGAGATGGGATGGGAGATCTACCCGGACGGTTTTCGCCAGGTGCTCGAGCGGGTGGGGCGCTACGGTCTTCCGGTCTTCGTGACCGAAAACGGAATCCCGGATGCGGACGACGACCAAAGGCCCAAGTTCTTAGTGGATCACGTGGACGCCATGTTCCAGGCCATAGCGAACGGCGTGGACGTGCGGGGATACCTCCACTGGTCCCTTATGGACAATTTCGAATGGGCCCAAGGGTTCTGGCCCCGTTTTGGCCTCGTGGCCATCGACTACGACACCCTGGAAAGGAGTCCGCGGCCCTCGGCCGCCCTTTACTCTGAGATCATCCGGGCCGGCCGAGTCACCGACGAGATCCGAGCCCGAGTCAGCCGGGTCCAACCCTGAGTCGCATGGAACCTGAGCGGTTGGCCGAGCGAACCCCCTGCGAGGAGTAGGGCATCTGACAAAAGGCCTCCCCCGAAAGAAGGGCCGGCCAATGCTCATGGAGGAGTACCAAACGCATGAAAGTCGCTGAAGGCCTTCTCCGGTGTCTGGAGAACGAGGGCGTCCGACATGTCTTCGGCCTGCCCGGCGAAGAGAACATGGAGATCCTCGACGCTCTGAACGGCTCCTCGATCCACTTCGTCAGCACCCACCATGAACAGGGGGCTGCTTTCATGGCGGATCTCTACGGCCGCCTGACCGGAAGGGCCGGGGTCTGCTTGTCCACCCTGGGCCCGGGCGCAACGAATCTCATCACGGGCATTGCCGACGCATTTCTCGATCGGGCGCCCCTCGTGGCCATCACGGGCCAGGCCGCCCTGGACCGAATGCACAAAGAGTCCCACCAGGTCATCGACATCGTGTCCATCTTTCATCCTGTGACCAAGTGGAACGTCCTTCTCCAGAAGCCCCAAAGCGTGCCGGAGGTCGTCCGCAAAGCCTTCAAGCTCGCAGAGGAGGAGAAGCGAGGGCCCACGCACATCGACGTGCCCGAAGACCTCGCCGGCCTGCCGGCCCAGTTCGACCCGCTGCCCAGACAGGAGCGCCAGGAGCCGGAACCCAAGGACCGCACACTTCGGGACGCCCTCGCTCTGATCGAACGAGCCCGGTTCCCCATGATCCTGGCCGGAAACGGGATTCTTCGCTCGCGGGCAAGCCGGGCTCTGGTCAGATTCGCCGAGAAATTCCAAATCCCCGTGGCCAATACGTTCATGGCCAAAGGAATCATTCCTTTTGACCATCCCCTCTCCCTCATGGCGGTTGGACTCCAAGCGCGGGACTACGTGTCCTGCGGCTTCGATCGGGCGGATCTGGTGATTGCCGTGGGGTACGACATGGTGGAATACCACCCCGAACTCTGGAACCCGGACAGGAACAAGACCATCCTGCACATCGACCGGACGGCCGCTGAGGTGGACGATTCCTATGTCTGCGCCCTTGAAGTGGTCGGCGACATCGCGACGACCCTGGACCGCATGACCGAAATGGGCGCCCCCCGGGAGGGCAGGCCCGGCGTAAGCGTGCTCCGGGACTATATCGTGAACGAGATCGATTCCTTTCGGGACGACCGGAGCTTTCCGCTCAAACCCCAGAAGATTCTCTCGGACCTCAGGGCGGCCCTGGACCGCAGGGACATCGTCATTTCCGACGTTGGGGCCCACAAGCTCTGGATCGCCCGTATGTATCCCTGCTACCAGCCGAACACCTGCATCATTTCCAACGGGTTCGCCAGCATGGGCATCGCTTTACCCGGAGCCGTGGCCGCGAAAATCGTCTATCCCGACCGCAAGGTCGTGGCGGCCTGCGGGGACGGGGGCTTTCTCATGAACGTCCAGGAGCTCGAGACCGCGGTCCGAATCGGCAACCCCTTTGTCGTGCTCGTCTGGCACGACCGCGGCTACGGGCTGATCCGCTGGAAACAGTTGAACCGGTACGGCCGAGCCACGGCCGTGGACTGGGGCGAGGTAGACTTCTGCGGCCTGGCGAAAAGCTTCGGCGCGGACGGCTACCGTGTTCAGGCGGCGGAAGATCTGCTGCCGGCTCTCCGGGAAGCCCTGGCCTCGGAACGGGTTGCGGTCGTAGACTGTCCGGTGGATTTTCAGGAAAACATCCGCCTTACGGAACGGCTGGGGCAACTGGTCTGCCCCATCTGACCCCGGCAAAAAACGAGGGAGCGCGCTCCATGCCCGATGGAAATGGATTCCTGGTCGGAGGCCGGTGGCGTTTTTCGGACCAGACCGCCGAGATCCGCAATCCCTTCAGTGGGGAAGTGGTGTCGGTCGTTTCCTTGGCCGGAAGCGAGCACGCCGAGGAGATCCTGGAGACGGCCGCAGAAGCCTTCCAGGTCACCCGAAGAGTGCCCGTCTTCAGGAAAGTCGAGATTTTCGACAGGATTCTCCAGGGCCTTTCGGACCGAAAAGAAGAAATCGCACGGACGATCACGCTGGAGTCGGGCAAGCCCATATCAGCGTCTCGCACCGAAGTCGACCGTTGCCTGTTCAACTTCTCCTGCGCAAAGGACGAATGTCAACGGATCGGTGGAGAAGTCATCCCTGCGGACCTCATGCCCTGGGGGGCAAACCGCTTTGCCTTGACGCGGCGCTTCCCGGTAGGGCCTGTTCTGGGAATTTCGCCCTTCAATTTCCCCCTGAATCTCTGCGCTCACAAAGTGGCGCCGGCTTTTGCCACCGGAAACTCGCTCATTCTCAAGCCGCCTTCGGCGTGTCCCGGGGCGGCCTTGAAGCTTGCGGAAATCGCTCAGGCGGCCGGTGCGCCGGACGGCTGGCTGAACGTCGTCCCCTGCAGGCCCGAGGTGGCGGAAATCTTCATCCAGGACGACCGGATCAAGAGAATCTCCTTCACCGGAAGCCCTGGCACTGGCTACCGGGTCAAGGCCCTGTCGGGCAAGAAGCCCGTCATCCTCGAACTCGGCGGGAACGCGGCCGTGGTCGTTCACGAGGACGCCCCTCAGGAGCTGGCCGCGGCGCGGATCGTGCAGGGAGGATTCGGCCAGGCAGGCCAGTCCTGCATTAGCGTCCAGAGGGTGTTTGTGCACGACTCGATCTACGAGGCCTTCTCGGCCAGGCTCGTGGAGGAGACCCAAAAACTCAAGGTCGGCGATCCTCTGGATCCGGAGACTTTCGTCGGGCCCATGATAAGCGAGCAGGAGGCGATGCGAGTGGAGGAGTGGGTCCGGGAAGCCGTGGCGGGCGGAGCCCGGATTCTCATCGGGGGAACCCGGGAGCGAGCCGTCTTCTGGCCCACGATCTTGACCGACGTGACGCCTGAGATGAAGGTAAGCTGCCTCGAGGTGTTCGGGCCGGTCATCACGGTTGAAACATACCAGGACTTCGAAGACGCCTTGCGGCGCGTCGACGATTCCCGATACGGCCTTCAGGCGGGAATCTTTACCCAGGACGTGGGCCGCATCTTTCGGGCCTTCTCGCGACTCGAGGTCGGGGGCGTTCTCGTCAACGACGTCCCCACCTTTCGCATGGACCATCTGCCTTACGGTGGCATGAAGGAATCGGGGCTGGGGCGGGAAGGGGCTCGCTACGCCATCGAGGAAACCACGGAACTCAAGGTTCTCATTCTTCACCTGCCGGCCGGAGAGCTTTACGGCTGAGATCAGCGGGCTTTGTGGTAGGTAAGCGCCTGGCAAGAGGCGATGAGCGCTCCGTTTTGCTCCTGCCGGACCTCGACGTTCCAAAGAGCGAGCGTCTTTTTCCGGTCCACCGGGCGAGCCTCGGCCACGAGGCGCGCGCCAACCGGTGCGCCGCTCAGGAAATTGATCTTCGATTCCAGAACCACGGCGGAATCGCCTGCGGAGTTGGCTGCAACGGCAAGGGCCTGGTCGGCCAAAGCGTAGACCGTGATCCCGTGCGCGCGGTCCAAGGCATTCAGATACTCAGGCTTTACCGTGAGAGCCACGCGGGCAAAGTTCTCGGCCACTTCGAGAATCTCAATCCCGAGGTGGCGGGCCATGGGATCGCCGCCCACCACTTCCCGGGCGTATCGGATCGGATCGCTCGGACGCTCCTGCAACAGGCTTCTCCCAAAAGGCCGGACGTCCGGGCCCGCCTCCCCCCCAAAAACGAATCCCGTCAGAGACCCGACACAGGCGAGCCCGGCGTCCCAACCGCACGCATTTCCGAGCGGGTGGATCAGAGCCCGAGCCTCCGGCCGATGATCTCCTTCATGATCTCGGTCGTTCCGGCGTAGATCGTCTGCACGCGGACGTCCTGATACGCCTTGGCAATCGGGTATTCCATCATATACCCATAGCCGCCGAAGAACTGGAGGCACTGATCCACAGTTTTCTTGAGCTCTTCGGTGCTCAGCCACTTCGCCATGCTGACCTCGGTCACCACATCCGTGCCCTTCATGTGCTCCAGAATGAGCCGGTCCATGAAGGCCTGCAGCACTTCGGCCATGGTATACATTTCCACCAGCTTGAAGCGGGTGTTCTGAAACTTGATAATGGGCTTGCCGAAGGCCACCCGTTCCTCGCAGTACTTCTTGGTTTCCGCCAGGACATACCACATGCTGGCCACGGCGCCCACAGCACAGACCAAGCGTTCCTGCTGCAGCTTGACCATGAGCTGGATGAACCCCTGTCCTTCCTTCATGCCCAGGAGATTTTCCTTGGGGACCCTGCAATCCTCGAAAAACAGTTCGGCCGTGTCCTGCGAATGCAGCCCGATCTTTTCCAGCTTCCGGACCTTGTGGTAGCCCGGCGTCCCGTATTCCACGCAGAAGAGGCTCATGCCCGTATACTTGGGGTCGGCCTTGGGATCGGTCATGCACGCCACGATCACCAGATCGTTGATCATGCCGTTTGTGATGAACGTCTTCTGGCCGTTGATCACATAAGAGTCGCCATCCCGGACTGCCGTAGTCTTGATGGCCTGAAGATCCGAGCCCGCGTTCGGCTCGGTCATGGCCACGGCCGTGATCGTGTCGCCGCTCACGCATTTCGGGAGCCAGCGCTCTTTCTGCTCCTCGGTTCCGAAAGCCTCGATGTAAGGCACCACAATGTCACTGTGAAGGTTCAGGGCGAATCCACTCTCCCCGACTCGCGCCATCTCTTCGATCTCGACCACGCTGTAAAGAAAGTCCGCCCCAAGCCCGCCGTATTTCTCCGGGACCCACGGGCAGAGGAATCCCTCGTCGCCGGCCTTCTTCCACACCTCACGGGAAACGATGCCGGCCTTTTCCCAATCCTTCTGATAGGGCACGACATTCTTTTCCAGGAACTTCCGGAAGGACTCCCGAAAGATATCGTGCTCCTCCTTGAAAATCTCCCGCTTCATCTGGACACCCTCCACGCTGTTGCATCCACCGGAAAAGAACGCGTGCCCTTATGGTTCCGGCCGAAGGGAGGCCCAGTGTTCCCCGCCCTCGGTGTCTCGGAAAACGACGGACTCGTACGGGTCGAACAGCGATTCCGGAAAGGAACCGTAAAAAGCAACGATCTCCCCCGGGGGGATCACGTGCCCACCCGGGGGAAACAGACAATCCAGCCGCAGCCGCCCAGACGGTCCCACAAGTTCGCAGGCGCTCGAAACCCGCACCGTCTTCTCGCCCCGATTCCGAACGAGAATCTCCAGGTTCTGGTTGAGCATGTGGCAGCACTTGAAGTCCAGGATCTTCTCCACCGGCGAATTCAGATGGACCTTGATCTCGAGCATCTCCCCACCCGCTGCTTCTCCTACCCGAACTGCACCTGCGCCACCCGCTCGATCTCGCTCACCCATTTTCGGATTTCTTCCCGCTCCGCCTCGTCCCGAACCGGCTCGACCTCGCTGACAGCCTCCCCTTCCGGGCTTGTGCGAGTCTTCCATCCAACCACATACCCGGCCACGTGGACGAAGCCGCAGCCGCCGCTGCCGCAGCAAGAGCTGTCCACGATCATGCTCCCCCTGACAAGCAGAAGCTCCCGGCCCCGAAAGGAGAGCGTCTTTTCCTCCTCCAAGACGTAATAGCCGGCAACCGAACGGATTTCCTCGCCCAGGGGCTTGTGGGTGTACAGAGCCGCCGAGGCCGGTTCGGTCATTTTTCGTAACGTCCCACGATCGCGATGCTGCAGACATTCATGAAAGGAAACCCGCCCAGGTTGTGGGTAAGCCCGTACCGGGGATCCTTGAGCTGACGCTCGCCTGCCCTGCCGAGAAGCTGCAGGTACATTTCGTAAAGCATCCGCAGGCCCGAGGCGCCAATGGGATGGCCGAAGCACTTCAGGCCGCCGTCGATCTGGCAGGGAATCTTGCCCGTGGCGTCATAGAACCCGTCCATGATGTCTTTGATGGCTCCGCCTCTCGGAGAGATATGAAGGTCCTCCATCGTGACCAGTTCCGTGATGGAGAAACAGTCGTGGACCTCCATCATGCTGATTTCTTCTCTGGGGTTCTTGATTCCGGCCTCTTCGTATGCCCGCTTGCTCGCAATGCTCGTGGTGACGAAGTGATCCACTTCCCACTCGTTGTACCCGAACTCGTATCCGTTGCTCAGGGCGATTTGCAACGCCTTGACCGCGACAAGATCCTTCTTCCCCAAGCTTCGGGCGATCTCGGGGGTGGTCACGATCGCGCAGGCCGCTCCGTCGCTCACGCCGCAGCAGTCGAAAAGCCCCAGAGGATGAGCGATCATGGGCGCGGCCATGATCTGTTCCTCGGTGACCGCTTTCCTCAGGTGGGCCTTGGGGTTCTTGACGCCGTTCGCGTGGCTTTTGGCCGACACGTGCGCCATGGCCCGCTTGAGAACGTCGTCGGCGATCTTGTACTTGGCGGCGTAACCGCTTGCGAGTTGCGCGAACGTGCCCGGCGCCGTGATGCTCGGCTGGATAAGGAAATTTCGGGGACCTGCGTTCGCTCCGAACTCCGGAAGTCCCCCATACCCCGTATCCTTGAGCTTTTCCATTCCCGCAGCCAGGCAGATGTCGTAGGCACCCGACGCCACCGCGTAAACAGCGCCCCGGAACGACTCGGTCCCGCTCGCGCAGAAGTTTTCCACGCGGGTGACCGGAATGTTGGGCAGTCTCAGAGAAACGGAAAGAGGCAGGGCGCTCTGTCCCAATCCGATTTCAGGAAAGCAACTGCCGAACCAAGCGGCCTGAATCTCCTTCTTATCGATCCCCGCATCCTGGAGGCACTCCTGGAACGCTTCCACCAGGAGATCCTCTCCACCGGCATCCCAACGCTCGCCGAACTTCGTACAGCCCATGCCGAGAATAACGACTTTGTCGCGAATCCCTGTCGCCATCTTGATTTCCTCCTTCACGCCCCGCGGGCGATTAGACTCTGGGAACGGCCTTCCAGAAGTACCCGTGGAAATCCCTCTGCTCGTCGTAGTACTTGATCCGGAACGACATCTCGACCGGGTTGCCGACCTTGACCTCGGGCAGCGTGCAGTCGCTGAAATCCGCCATGGTGCGGCCTCCGCCGTCGAACTGGACCAGCCCGTAAATGGCTGGAGGATCGACAGAGACGGCCAGCATGTCCCCCGTGAAGCTCTTGATCACGCCGGTCTTGTCCGCAAATTCGTGGTCTTCCTGAGTGTCTACGGCGCCGCAGGACGGATTCACGCAGATCCGCGTCTTGGGAAACTGCGGGGTGCCGCAGGCCTTGCACTTGCCGCCCACCATGCCGAGAACCATTTTCCGGTGCCGCCAGAGGGCTGAAAGGGCCGTTTGCTTTACTGCCTCTGCCCGAATCCCCATCTCCACCTGGATGAGCTCGCGGAACTTCGTGAACTTGGCATAGTTGGTTTCCTCCTTCCGGTGCGCCAGGGAACCCAGGATGCCCTTGCGGGCCGGCAGATCCTGGATGGCGTCCGTGACCTGAAAGAGCAGGGCGTCGGCCCCCTGGCCGAAGCTTGCCATGAGGATGCGGTCCCCGGGCTTGGCCTTTTCCAAGGCCGTGGACAACATGGCCAACGGATGGGCCGCCCCGGTGTCCCCGAGCACCTCATAGAGGCTGTCGACGAGCTGCTCCTTGCCAATGCCCATGATCTTGGCGATCTCGGCGTGAACACGCTTGCCCAGGTAGCAGGGGAAGGCGACTTTGGAGATATCCTTCATCGCAAGGCCGCATTTCTTGAGGAGCCCGCCCACCGCCTGGGGCAGAATCTTGGTGAACCCCTCGTCCCGGATCCAGCGCTCTTCCCAGCCGTAGTCGAACTTGGCCTGGGCCCCGCGGTACGTGGGCACGAAATCGCAGGAAACCGAATAGGCTCCCTTGAATTCGGCAATGACTTTGTCCTTGCCGAGGAGCAGCGCGGCCGCACCGTCGCCGTACCACATCTCGAAGAACCATGCGGCCTTTGTCGCCCGGGCGTCCGACGCGGCCACCAGGACATTTCGTTTTTCTCCGGCCTTGAGCGCGTCCAGGGCCGCCAGGATCGCCGTGGTGCCGCTCTTGAGCGAGGACGTGAAATCCGCCGTGACCAGTCCGCCTTCAGGGAGATTGAGAGCCGCTGCCAGGATCCCGCTGTTCTGGCGGCTGGCAAAGGGAAGGCTCGTGGAAGCCAGGTACACGGCGTCGATCGTGTTCTTGTCCATCCCTTTGACGCAATCCCGCGCCGCGGCTACGGCCAGGGTCATGGAATCCTCGTCCCAGTTGCACATGCTTCGCTCTCCCTGGGCCGCCGAAAAGAGCCCCGGGGCGAACCAGCCCCAGTTTTGCATGATCGCCATTCGATTGAGGCGTAGCCGGGGAACATACCCCCCGAATGCTGTAATCCCGACCATCTTTGCACCTCCTGTTTCCGTCTGGTTGTTTGGCTCTCACTCGATTGGGTCTGCCTCAAACGCTATCGCCGCCTATCCGCCCGCCGCCCGTTCCGCTCCGATCAAAGGCCTCCGGGCCGATAGCTCCTTCGCGCCGCCATGAATCATGGCCGCCACGGTGTCCACCCAGCCGTCCAGATCCTTGCGGCGCTCGTAAGACGCGTACAGCGCCACGGAAAAAAACAAGATCACGGCAATCTGGGCCAGGGCCTCGGTATTGTAAGGTTGAACCGATCCGTTTTCGATGTACGCTTCCAGCCCTTTGCGCATGGGCTGGGTGAATTCCTGAAGTATCTTTCGGTAGTAAGGACCGAACTCCGAGTCCCGCGAGAACCCGTCGCGCCGCAAGATTTCAAATAGATCCCGATCTCGGATGGATTCCCGGAAAACCCGGCTGATCGGCGCGTGCAGCAGATCCAGCGTCGGGGTCCCCTTCACGGGATGGCGGCTTGCCAGCAGGAACTCTTGGATGGCTTCCTCCATGAGCCCCCGCAGCTTTCGGGAAAGCTCCTCGAGGATGGCGATGTAGATTTCCTTCTTGTCCCGGAAATTGTTGTAGAAGGCGCCCGTGGTCAGGCCCGCCTGGGCCGTGATCGACCGGAGTGACGTACCGGCGTACCCTTTTCGAGCGAACTCCGTGCGGGCCGCAGCCATGAGCCGGGCCCGGGTTTCGGCTTTGTTCTGTTCGCGCTTGCCGGCGGACCGGGCCATGCAGGTGCCCACGGCAGAAGTGTGGAAAGGAAAGACGCCCCTCTCGGCAGGAAGCTGGGCCGCCAAGCCGGACGTGTCTCAGATAACGAATGTTATTTATAATCGACTTGGCCGCCCGATGTCAAGGGTTTTGCGCAGGGCTTTCGAATCGGCTACAGCTTCTCCAGGCTGGCCTTGAGAGCCTTGCCGTCGCACTCGATGCGTACATATCCGCCCGAGGGCAGAGGACCGGGGTTCAGGACCAGGCATCCGCCCAGCCGGTCGGTCCCTGCCGCCTCGTGAATGTGGCCGCACACACACACGTCGCAGGGCCACGTCTCGAGGAATTCCCGAACCGAGCGGCTTCCTGCGTGCCGGCCGCCTCGGACTTGGTCCACCGCAGTCCCGAAAGGGGGCGTATGGGAGATCAGTACCCTGAAGGGTGCCCCTTGCACTTCGGCATAAGCCTGCCGAAGCCAAGCAGCGATTTGGCCTTCCGAGAACTCGCTGGGCGTGCCGAAAGGCGTTGGCCCGGATCCCCCGACGCCGAAAAGACCCACGTCTCCCAGGCGCACGCCCTTCCCGTGGAGATTGATCCCCTTCTCGCAGAGCCAGGCGTGAGCCCGGTCCGTGTCCATGTTGCCGATTTGCGCGTACACGCGAGGCGCGAGCGCAAGGATCGGTTCCAGGGCCCTGCGAATCTCTTTTTCTCCTCCCCGGATGGTCAGATCACCGGTCACGACAACGCAGTCGGCCTTCCGGATCTCCGGGATCTCCGACGCCCGACCAGGCTGCATATGGACATCGCCAAAAGCCAGGATCAGCATTTCGCCTTCTTTCCTCGTTGCTTTTTCGCCCCAGCCTCTTACAATGCTCAATCCAGGAAGAACCTGTCAACCTTCTCCCGGCTTCATTTCATGGCCGGACCCAAAGGAGCTTCTCCTCCATGCCCCTGCTCGAGCGCCTGGAAAATGATCCCCTCGCCCGGCACCTGGGCGTCGAACTCCTCGAGGTGAAGGCCGGCTACGCAAGGGCCCGGATGGCCCTGGAGCCGTTCCACCGCAACGCCTTCGGCCTTGTGCACGGAGGAGCCATCTTCGGCCTCGCCGACTGCGTGTTCCAGGCCGCTTCCAACTCGCACGGCGTCTTTTCCGTGGCCGTACAGGCCAGCATTTCCTATTTCCGCGCTCCGGACGGCAACGTCCTTTTCGCCGAGGCCACCGAGGTATCCAGAACCAACCGGCTCGCCCATTATTCCATCCGCATCACCCAGGAAGGGGACGCGCTGATCGCCCTGTTTCAGGGCTTCGTGTACCGAAGGCCGGACAAGAGCCCGCCGGACGCAGCTTCTGACGCCCGAGGAGCGCCGGCGTGAGCGCCTTTCGGATTCTGCGGCCATGATCGAAGTCACGGCAGAAGCCCTTCACCGCTTTCCCGTTGCGCCAGCCGTGCTGGCCCTGTGCCTTGTGGCGGCCGGCGGGTTTCTATTCTTCCTGCTCCGGCTTCAGCGGCGGGCTGTCCAAGAAGCCCTGGATCAGGCCCTGATCCGGGAGCAGGAAAGGAGAAAGGCGGAATCCGAAACGCTTGTCGCCCGGGTGGCCGAGGCTGTCGGCAGAACGGCTCTCGAAGTCCAGGCCCGGAACAACGAGACCTTCCTCCAACTTGCCCGGGAGACCTTGGGCCAACACACCCTTGCCGCGGAAAAGGATCTGGAGAGCAAACGACAAAAAATCGAACAGTCCCTCGAAAGCCTGCGCGGAGACATGAGAAAACTCGAGGAGACTCTGGCGTCCTTCGAACGAGACCGGACCCAGAAGTACGGGGAGTTGCGGGAGCAGCTCAGCCAAACGGCCGAGTTCACTCGCAGGCTCCAGGAGACAACCCAAGGGCTGCGGGAGGCCCTTTCCAGTTCAAAGGCCAGGGGCCAGTGGGGCGAGCGGATGGCCGAAGACATTTTGCGCCTCGCGGGCCTCGTCGAGGGTGTCAACTACCTTAAACAGAGGCCTTTGGAAGTCGAAGCTGGCCGGCCGGATTACACCTTTCTTCTGCCCAGGGGACTGAAACTCCACATGGACGTGAAATTCCCCCTGGACAACTATCTGCGCTACCGGGAGTGCGGACAAACCGCAGAGGCCTCTGTGTATCGCGACAGATTCCTGCGGGACGTCCGGGCCCGCATCCGCGAAGTGACTACCCGTGCATACATTCACCCTGCCGAGAATACGCTCGACTATGCGCTTCTTTTCATACCCAACGAGCAGGTTTACGCGTTTATCCAGGAAGAGGACCGTTCCCTTTTGGACGAAGCCCTGAAGAATCATGTGGTCCTTTGCTCGCCCTTGACCCTTTACGCCGTTTTGCTCGTCATTCGCCAGGCCGTGGACAGTTTCAACCTGGAGCAAAAGGCAGCGGAGATTCTCTCGGCCCTCGGGATCTTCGAGAAGCAGTGGGAAGCCTTCGTGCTTTCTTTGGAAAAAACGCAGAAGCGAATGGAAGACGTGCGCAAGGAGTTCGAACACCTTCTGACCACCCGGAGGAATCAGCTCGAGCGGACTTTGCGGTCCATCGACGATTTGCGGAAGCAGAAAGGCCTTTCGACATCGGATCACCGCACAGAAGGGAATTCGTCTTCCGTCCACGGGGAAGAGCCGTCGTGCGAGGCCGGGAAACCGGGCCCTACATGAGTTCGCGCAGGGCGGCGTTCCAAATTTTTGGGCTGGGGGGTTGACAAGTCGGGCCGACCGGGAGTATTTTACACAAAGACGCAGTAATTTCTGTTTTGTTCGGTACCGAGAACCGCTCAGATTTACGAAGTCTGGGCGGTTCTTTTTTTTGGGCCGAACCCACGACAGGCGCTTGAAAAGGGAAGCGCCAGAACAAACCGGAGGAAGGAAAAATGGCAAAAGAGACAGGCACGGTCAAATGGTTCAACGAACAAAAAGGCTACGGCTTCATCGTGCGCGAGTCCGGAGAGAGGGATCTGTTTGTCCACCACTCCGCGATCATCGCCGAAGGGTTCAGAACCCTCGCTGAAGGAGACCGGGTCGAGTTCACCGTCACGCAGGGACAAAAGGGCCCGGCGGCGGATCAAGTCAGAAAGATCTAAAGGAGCCCATCATGGGGAAAAAATTGTACGTAGGGAACTTGGATTACGGTGTTGACGAGTCGGCCCTCCGCCAGATGTTCAGTCCGTTCGGAAAGGTGGAGACCGCCAATGTGATCAATGACCGCTACACCGGCCAGAGTAAAGGCTTCGGTTTTGTCGAAATGAGTACGAACGAGGAGGCCCAGGCAGCCATCTCGGCTCTCGACGGCAAAGAACACTCCGGGCGCACGCTCAAAGTGAACCCGGCCAAGCCCCAAGAAGACCGCGGAAAAGGCGGCGGCCGAAACGGCTACGGTGGGAGGGGCGATCGGAGGCGGTAAGGGGGGACGGCTCCGGACCGTCGGCCTCCGGCGGTCCGGATTGCTGACCGGATCCTTATGACTTTGGTGGCGGACTGTTTCTCCGGAAGGGAGAAGGAGGGCGTACCTATGGCCCGGAGGAGTCGACAAACCTTCAAGAAGCGAGAGCGCGAGATGGCCAGGAAGCAGAAGAAACAAGACAAGGCGCAGCGCATGGCGGATCGAAAGGCCGCTCGAAGCTCGGCCCCAGCCGAGGAACTGCCTGCCCCCGAAACGGATCCCGACGATCTGTCTTCCGCTGAAGCCTCCGCGTTTTGTCCGATCCAGCCCGCCGACAAGGCCTGACGCCCCCTACCCGCCGAAGCCCCCGGGGATCGCCCGCGCTCGTTTCCAAGCAGCAGCGGGAAATCCCTTGATTCGCTCCGCCGAGATGTGCTTTCCTGCCTTTGACCGATTCCTGCGCGAATGCGTAGAGCTTCGATCGCGCCAGGAAACCCACAATTAACAGATGAAAGGGAGGGTCCCCGATGGCTGATGTCTACGTGCGACTCAGGGAATTCCTGGACAAGCTGCCGGCAGGATATCCGAGCACGCCCACTGGCGTGGAACTGAAAATCCTCCAGAAGCTTTTCACTCCTGAAGAGGCCGAGCTCACGATGCAGCTTCGAAACGAGCCTGAGGAGGTCTCGGCCATCGCCAGGCGGGTCGGCATGGACGAAAAACAGCTCGCCCAAAAACTCGAAGACATGGCCCAGAAGGGGATTCTCTTTCGGATCCGGTCTGGGGACAAATCCCTATATCAGGCCTTTCAGTTCGTGGTTGGAGTCTACGAGTTTCAACTCAAGCGTCTCGACAAAGAATTCTGCGAACTCTTCGAGGAATATCTTCCCTACCTCGGCGCGAACATGATGTCCGTGCCGACGCGGCAGTTGCGGGTTGTTCCGGTCGAATCGGCCGTGGGAAGCGGAAAGGGCGTGGCTCCCTACAACCAGGTCCGCCAGCTCGTGGAAAGACAAAGGGTCTTCGCCGTGCAGGAATGTATCTGCCGCAAAGAGCAGGCTCTGCTGGGCCACGGGTGCGAGTATCCGCGTGAGATCTGCCTCGGCTTCGGCGACTTCGCTCAGTTTTATATCGATAACCACATGGCCAAACAGATCACGAAGGAAGAATGTCTGCGGCTTTTGGACAAGGCGGAAAAAGCCGGGCTGGTCCTATCCCCGACGAACACCCAAGACGTCGCCGCCATCTGCTGCTGCTGTTCCTGTTGCTGTCCGGTGCTCAAGTTCGCAAAGATGGCCCCCCGGCCCGCCGATCTGGTGCTGTCCTACTATGAGTCCAAAATCGATCCGGACCTCTGCACGGGCTGCGGCGACTGCATCCAGCGCTGCCCCATGGACGCCATCCGGGAAGGGGATCAAGTATCCGAGGTCATCGAAGGCAGGTGCATCGGGTGTGGGCTCTGTGTGTCGGTGTGCCCTGTGGAGGCCATATCCCTCGTGGCCAAGGCCGGGTTGGATGCGCCACCGAAGGACATGACCGACATGATGTCGCGCATCGCCGCGGAGCGCGGCGTGGCTTGACAGCTGGATCAAAGGGGGCGCCCGCAGGAATCTGGAAATCCCGGCGTGCGGGCCCTGTCCCTGCCGCGCGTTTTTCTCGATTCGACTCGAGCCTTCGGGGCTCAGGCGCCCTTGGCCACTTCGAGGCAGGTCTTCTTCCAGCTAAGGGTTTTTTCCCAAACGGGAAACTTCTCGTCCGACGGGTCCGGCGCCTCGGCTTCGAGGCGCTCGATTTCCCTCTGCAGGTTCTCCCGATCGAGTTCCTCCGCATAGGCGGCGTCATCCAGCAGGACCGTGACCTTTTCGGCCGTCACCTCCGCGAACCCGCCGGCAGCCGCCAGGGTCCGCTCCCCGCCTTCGGTCCGGTAACGAAGGCGGCCGGCCTTAAGCTCGGACAACAGATGAGCATGGCCTGGCAACACGCCGAATTCCCCCAGTGCACCCGGCGCGACCAGCTCCATGACCGGACCGCTGAACAGGGATCTCTCGGGGGTCACGAGGTCCAGAAGAAACGTGTCTGCCATCGGTCAGGTCCTTTCTTCAGTTCGGGCAAGCCCGGCCAGGGCATAGGACCGAGCTTCGGCCAAATATGCTCGGGGAGTACTCCGTTGGCCTAAGCCATCAGCTTCTTGCCTTTCTCCACGGCTTCCTCGATCGTGCCCACCATGTAGAACGCCCGCTCAGGAAGCTCGTCGTGCTTCCCTTCGAGGATTTCTTTGAACCCCCTGACCGTATCCTCGATCTTCACATAGCGCCCCTTGGTACCGGTGAAGGCCTCGGCCACGAAGAAGGGCTGGCTCAGGAACCTCTGGATTTTCCGGGCTCGCGCCACAAGGAGCTTGTCTTCCTCGGAGAGCTCATCCATGCCCAGAATCGCGATGATGTCTTGCAGGTCTTTGTACTTCTGCAGAACCCGCTGAACTTCCCGGGCGACCGTGTAGTGCTCGACCCCCACGACCGCCGGGTCCAGGATCCGCGAGGTGGAATCCAAGGGATCCACGGCCGGGTAAATTCCAAGTTCGGCAATCTGTCGGGAAAGAACCGTCGTCGCGTCCAGGTGGGCGAAGGTCGTGGCCGGAGCCGGGTCGGTCAGGTCGTCCGCCGGGACGTAGATCGCCTGCACGGACGTGATCGAGCCCTTCTTCGTGGAGGTGATCCTTTCCTGGAGCTCGCCTAGGTCCGTCGAAAGGGTGGGCTGGTATCCAACGGCCGAAGGCATGCGGCCCAACAGAGCGGAGACCTCGGAGTTCGCCTGGGTGAACCGGAAGATGTTGTCGATAAACAGGAGGACGTCCTGCCCTTCCTCATCCCGGAAGTACTCAGCTACCGTGAGCGCCGAGAGGCCCACGCGCGCTCTGGCTCCCGGCGGCTCGTTCATCTGCCCGTACACAAGGGCTGCCTTCTCCAGAACCCCAGACTCTTTCATTTCCAGCCAGAGGTCATTCCCTTCCCGGGTCCTCTCGCCCACGCCTCCGAACACCGAATAGCCACCGTGATGGACGGCGATGTTATGAATAAGCTCCATGATGATGACGGTCTTGCCCACGCCTGCGCCCCCAAACAGGCCGATCTTGCCCCCTCGAGCATATGGTTCCAGCAAGTCGATCACCTTAATGCCGGTTTCGAAAGCGGCCACGCGGGTATCCTGGTCCACGAATGCAGGCTTGGGCCGGTGGATGGGGTAGCGTTTTTTCGTGACCACCGGGCCGCCCTCGTCCACGGGCTCGCCGACCACATTCAGGATCCGGCCCAGCACTTCCTTGCCCACCGGGATGGAGATCACGTCGCCTGTATCCATCACGGGCATGCCGCGCACGAGACCGTCCGTGGAATCCATGGCCACGCAGCGCACGGTGTTTTCTCCGAGATGCTGGGCCACCTCCAGAACCAGATTCCACTCCTGGTCGCTGATGGCGGGATTGGTCACCTTGAGAGCGTTGTGGATCGCGGGCAGCTTCCCGGGCTCGAATTCCACGTCCACGACCGCGCTAATCACCTGCGAAACTCTTCCCATGTTCATCTGCCGGACTCCTTTTGGGTGCACACCGCGCGAGGGTTTCTATGCCTGGAATTTCAGCGCCTCGGCGCCGTTCACAATGTCCATCAGTTCCTTGGTGATGGCCGCCTGCCTCGCCCGGTTGAAGGTGAGGGTCAGGCGGTCGATCATGTCCTTGGCATTCGACGTGGCATTGTCCATAGCCGTCATGCGCGCGGCGAACTCGCTCGTTTGCGCCTCCAGCATGACCCGATAGACCTGGACCGCCACGTATCTGGGCAGCAGGCTTGCCAGAAGGGCCTGTCGGCCCGGCTCGTACAAGTAATTCCCCGTCGGGCCTCCCTGAGCCGCTTCCTCCTCCCGGCTTTCGTCTCCCGCAAGGGGCAGCAGCGGGAGGTAAGTCGGCCGCTGGGTCAGCATGCTGCGGAACTGGCTGTAGAGAATGCCCACTTCGTCCACTTCCCCGCTCAGGAAGGCGTTCATGAGCTCATCCGCCAGGGCCCTGGCAACCTCGAAACGAGGCGTACCCGGGAAAAGACCGACCCGAGCTTTTCGGACCGTGACCTGGCGCCTCTTGAAGTATTCCCGGGCCTTGCGTCCGACGAGATCCAGGGAAATGGCTCTATAGGACGATTCGTTTTCCTTGAGAAAGGTCTGGGCCCTACGGAACAGGTTCGTGTTCAGGCCGCCGCAAAGTCCCCGATCCGTGCTCACGATCACCAGGTCCAGATGGCGGGGACCCTCCCGCCTCTCCATCAGGGGATGGGCCTCTCCTTCGGCCTGCTCCAGCAGGCCTCGGATCACCCCCTGCATTTGGTCGGCGTAAGGTCTGGCGCCTTCCAGTGCTTCCTGCACACGGCGCAGCCTAGCGGCTGCCACCATCTGCATGGCCTTGGTGATCTGGGAAGTTTTCCTTACGCTTTGAATCCGCCTTCGAATGTCCCGCAAAGTCGGCATGGGGTCCTCCAGAACAGGATCGCTGAGCCTCTCGCCTCTCCCTTAGGAAACGCTGAAGACCCCCTGGAATTCATCGAGCACCTTGTTGAGCTTCTCCGCGAAGGCGTCGTCGATCGTTTTCTTTTCGCGCAGCTCGGCGAAAATTTCCGGATGCCGCGATTCGACGAAGGCGTAAAGCTCCTCCTCGTATTTCCCGATCGCTTCCACCGGGTAAGCGTCCACGTACCCGTTGGTGGCCGCGTAGATCAGAACGATCTGTTTTTCAACCGGAAGGGGCTTGTACTGAGGCTGCTTGAGAGCCTCCACAAGGCGCTTGCCTCTTTCGAGCTGCGCCTGGGTGGCCTTGTCCAGGTCGCTGCCGAACTGAGCGAACGCTTCCAACTCCCGGTACTGGGCGAGGTCCAGCCGCAGGGAACCGGCAACCTGTTTCATGGCCTTGATCTGAGCGTTGCCGCCCACCCGGGAAACCGAAAGGCCCACGCTGATGGCCGGCCGCACGCCCGAGTAGAACAGGTCCGTTTCCAGATAGATCTGCCCGTCCGTGATCGAGATCACGTTCGTGGGAATATAAGCAGACACGTCGCCCGCCTGGGTCTCGATAATAGGAAGAGCCGTGAGAGAACCGCCGCCCAGCTTGTCGCTCATTTTGGCGGCCCGCTCCAGGAGCCGGGAATGGAGATAGAAAACGTCTCCCGGAAATGCTTCCCGTCCCGGCGGCCGCCGCAGGAGCAGCGAGAGCTGCCGGTAGGCCACGGCGTGTTTGGACAAATCGTCGTAGATGATGACCGCGTGCATGCCGTTGTCGCGGAAATATTCGCCCATGGTGGCTCCCGAGTAGGGAGCAATGAACTGAAGCGTCGCCGGATCGGAAGCGGTGGCGGCGATCACCACGGTGTAATCCATGGCCCCGAAGCTTTCGAGCTTGTCGACCACCTGGGCGACAGTGGACTGCTTCTGGCCGATGGCGACATAGAAGCAATAGACGGGCTTGTCCGTCTTGTGGGTGTCTTTCTGGTTGATGATCGTGTCGATCGCCAGGGCCGTCTTGCCGGTCTGGCGGTCTCCGATGATCAGCTCCCGCTGTCCCCTTCCGATGGGAATCATGGAATCGATGGCCTTCAGACCCGTCTGGAGGGGCTCCTTCACCGGCTGCCGTACCACGATGCCCGGCGCCTTGACCTCGATTCGACGGGTCTCCTGCATGGGGATCGGCCCTTTGCCGTCCAAGGGCTGCCCCAGAGGATTGACCACCCGGCCGATCACGGCTTTTCCGACCGGCACCTCGACGATCCTGCCGGTCCGCTTGACCGTGTCGCCTTCCTTGATGTGGGTCACCTCTCCCAGAACCGCGGCGCCCACGTTGTCTTCCTCGAGGTTGAGGACCATGCCGTAGAGCCCACCGGGGAATTCGATCAGCTCTCCCGCCATGGCCTTTTCGAGGCCGTGGATCCGGGCGATGCCGTCTCCGACGGAGAGAACCACGCCCGTCTCGCTGTACTCGACCTTCTTGTCGTAGTCGGAAATCTGCCGCTTGATAATCTCACTGATTTCCTCTGCACGGATTCCGATAGCCACGGCTACTCCCCTCTGATCGTTTCTCTGAGCTTTTCGAGTTGGGTCCTTACACTGCCGTCAAACACCATGCCGTCAATCTTGCAGACGATCCCTCCCAGGATGTCCGGGTCCTCCTCGGATTCGAGGACGATTTGCTTGCCCATCCGCCTCGCGAGAGCGTCCCGGATGGCTGCCACTTCCTCGTCTGTCAGGGCCCTGGCCGAGACAACCTTTGCTCGAAGCCTGCCCGCCATGGCGTCCTCGAGCCGCTCGTAGGCGGACCGGATGGCCGGCAAATAGCGCATCCGCTCCTTGTCCACCAGAAGCCGCAGGAAATTCGCTGTCATCCTGTTGAGACCCATCCGGCCGAGGATTTCTTCGAGGATCCTTTTCCGGCTCCTCCGATCATGCACCGGATCGCACAGAACACGCCTCAGGAGATCGTTCTCCAAGAACAGATCGGTAAACCGGTCTAGATCTTCGCCGATCTCGGCCCAAAGGTTCTGCTCCTGCCCCAGCCGGATCAAAGCTTTCGCGTAGCGTTTGCCGATGACTTCCTCTTTCAACTCAGATCTCCGATCTTTTCCGTATACAGTTTGATCCAGTTCTTCTGGTCTTCCGGGGTCAGCGCTTTCCGCAATATCTCTGCGGCGATCTCCGCAGCCAGATCCGCAGCCTCTCGCCTGAGGTCCCTCTTGGCCTGTTCGATCTCCTGGCGGGAGGTGAACTCGGCCTGCTTCGAGAATTTCTCAGCCTGGAGCCTTGCTTCGGCGAGAATTGCCTCCCGTTCCCTGGCCGCGTCCTCCCGGGCTCGCTCCAGGATCTTGTTCACCTCCTCGTCGAGCCTGGCGATTCTCGCCTGGTATTCGCGGTACTTCTCCTCAGCCTTCTTTTTCTCCCGGGCGGCTTCTTCCATGGCCATCTGGACGTCGAGGCTTCGCTTCTTGAACCCTCCGTCGCCGGCCGAGAATTTCCGGTACACGTAAAGAAGCAACAGAACCAGAAGAGCGAAGTTGATAATCTGGAAGATCATCTCCTTGCCGAAAGGCGCGGCCCCATGGCCTGCCTCTCCAGCGCCGGAAGCAATCAACAAATTCGGGCACAGGAACACCCAGGCCCCCGCAAGGGCCGCGCACAAGAGACCGGGCAGTCCTCTGATCGTTCGCATCTTCCGCTTCCCTGTTCCGTATCTCACCTGAGCGCTCTCCCCAAGATTTTTTCCACCATTGCCCTAGACAGTTCCGACGCTTGCTCTCGGAGCCGGTCCCGGGCGCCTGCGCTTTCCTGGCGGATCTCCTCCCGAATTTTCTGCAGAAACGCCTGCGCTTGCTGGCGGCCCTGATCGAGAATCTCCCGCTCCTGCGCCAGGGCCTCCTGCCTACGCAGGTTTCGCTCTTCCTGGGCCCTCGCCCGGGCCTCGCGGATCTTCTGCCGGTATTGCTGGTCGAGGCTTGCGCTTTCCTGCTCCAGCCTCTGGGCTTCCCGCTCCGCGCCCTCGATCCGTTCCGTCCTGCCCTCGAGAAGTTCCGAGATGGGCCGCAGAATGAAGGACCGGATCACGAGCAATGCGACCAGGAAAACCACCCCCTGAACGAGAACGGTTGCATCCGGCATAATCTGTTCCATACCCTACCTCGCCTCGCGCCTGTTTGTCCCGCCCCGATCGGCTATCTCGAGGAACGCGCCCGCCAGGCCTTCAACCGAGCAACAAAGAACAAAGCCGGTCGAGCTGTTCCAGGGAACCGTAAGAAATCAACAGCCTGCCGCCCTTTCCCCGCTTCTGGATCGTCACCTTCATGCCGAGCCGGTTGCTTAGGTCGTCCTGAACCCGCTGGATGTCAGGATCCAGGGTCGAGCTCTTGCCTTTGCCAGCCCCGGGCCCCGCCTTGTGCTGTCGCACATATCTTTCGGTATCCCGAACACTGAGGCCTTTCTCCTTGATCAGCGCGACAGCCCGGATTTGCTCGACCGGGTGCGTCAACGCCAGAAGGGCCCGCGCGTGCCCCTCCGAGATCGTTCCAGATGCAACCTCCTCCTGAACTTCCCTCGGCAGATGAAGAAGACGAACAGAGTTGGCCACAGAAGAACGATCTTTTCCGACCTTTCGAGCCAGATCCTCCTGCGTCAGGCCGAGTCTCTCCAACATGTGTCGGTAAGCCCGGGCTTCCTCGATCGGATTAAGATCCTCCCTCTGAAGGTTCTCCAATAAAGATATCTCGAGGCTTTCCTCGTCCTCGGCCTCGCGCACGACGACCGGAACTCTTTCCAGGCCAGCAAGCTTTGCTGCCCGCCATCTTCTTTCGCCCGCAATGAGTTCGTAGCGGCCGCCCTTTCTGCGGACGACAAGAGGCTGCAGGATCCCTCTGTTCCGTATCGTTTCAGCCAGGGCCGCGAGCTTTTCTTCATCAAAACTCTTTCTGGGCTGCGCCGGGTTCGGGTCAATCTGGTCGATCGCACAGTAGGTGGCGTTCTGAAGAGACTCCTCCTTCCCTTCGTAGACCGGGATCAGCGCCCCCAGACCCTTTCCAAGGACAGGCTTTTTCGACATGGGATCGGGTCTTCCCGCTTTGCCGATATGCTGGTCGGTCGTCTTCAGTGAAAAAGGATCTCCCGGGTGAGCTCCAGATAACTCTCCGCTCCCTTGCAACCAATATCGTACAAAATCACGGGCTTGCCGTGGCTCGGACACTCGCTGAGCTTGATATTGCGGGGAATGATGGTGCGAAACACCTTGTCCGGAAAATGAGCCTTGACCTCTTGCGCGACCTGATGGGCAAGGTTGTTGCGGCCGTCGAACATGGTCAGCAGGATGCCCTCGATCTCCAACTGCGCGTTCAGCCGGGATCTGACGAGCTGAATGGTTTGAAGAAGCTGCCCAAGCCCTTCCATCGCATAAAACTCGCATTGGATCGGGATCAGGACCGAGCCGGCGCACGTGAGAGCATTGATCGTCAACAGCCCCAAAGACGGCGGGCAGTCCATAAGAACGTATTCATACTCTCCCAGAACGCTCTCCAAACACCCTTTGAGGATCTTTTCCCGATCTGGAACATCCACAAGCTCTACCTCGGCACCGAACAGCCGCGTGTTGGCTGGAGCCAGATCCAGGAATTCGAGCTCTGTTGTCTGTATCACCTCTCGAAGGGTTGCCTGGCCGATCAATACTTCGTAAACGGTCGCTCCCAATCGCTGCTTGTCAACACCCAAGCCACTCGTCGAATTCCCCTGAGGATCCAGATCGACGAGGAGGGTTCTTCGTTCGGCCGCTGCCAGGGAGGCGGCAAGATTGACCGCGGTGGTGGTTTTTCCGACTCCCCCTTTCTGATTGGCTATAGCAACGACTTGCTTCATGCTTTCGCTGCTTCGAGGCCTTCCCATTCTTGAAAGACGTATTCATTTATCACAAGGGCAGGAAAAAGACAAGAGCCGACCCCACGTTTTTTCCGTCGGAGTCACGCAGCAAGGGCGAGGCTGCTTGGCCCGTGGGACACGAACGGCTTGCCTGCCCTCTGGATGTTTCACGTGAAACGGGCTGGCCGGATTCACCGCAATGTTTCACGTGAAACATTGACCTCGCAACCGTTCCTCACTCGAACAGGACGAGGTTCCTCTCGCCAAAGACACCTGGCAGACGATAAGAGTAGACTGAAGCAATTCGCCTGCCCTTTTCTTTGGCCCACTGCTCCCAGCGCATGCGCTGACGGGTGTCAACAGCGCCCTTCATCAAGATAATCCTGCCCCCAGATTTCAGCACACTTTCAGAGACCTTGAGGATCGCTTCCTCGGCCCCGCTCGCACGGGTCAGAATGCAATCGACCGGCCCTCGCATTTGCCCCGGAGCTCCTGAGCTGGCATCCAGGCGACCCCAAACCACGTCCGCCCCATCCAGTTCGAGCATTGCTGTCACATATTGAAGAAAAGACACCCGCTTCCGTCTGGCTTCCAGCAGGCATATCTTCAACGAGGGCCGCGCGATTTTGATTGGAATTGCTGGAAATCCTGCACCGCTGCCCACGTCGAGCACCACCTTGGAGTCTTCCAAAAATCGAACCGGAACCAACGAATCGACCACATGATGTATCAGGAGTTCTTCAAGAGTGCTCACGGAGATCAGATTGATTTTCTGGTTCCACCGGAGGAGCTCGTACAAGTATCGCCGCAAAAGAGCCTCCTCCCGTTCCCCAAAGCGCACGTGAAGGTTCTCTGCTTGTTCCTGGAGCCGCTTGAATTCCAGAGCCTTGGCCGCCTCTGGCGGAAGAGTCCGCCTGGGCGATTCCCTCGGGCTCTTCATCGGGAGCCTCGGCCGGAAAGTTCTGAATACAAAGCCTGAACGTGCTGCTTGATGGAATCAAAACAGCGCTCGTATTCCCTTTTTGGCCTCCCGTATGGGTCCGCGATCTCCCGGGCCATCCCCTGGCCAGCCCCGAAGTTGGCCAACAGCTTCGTCTTGGCCAGCGCATCCGGCAGAAGATCTTCCACGCAATGGAGATGGTCCATTTCCATCACTACGACCAGGTCACTCTCCAAGAGCATTTCCCGGGTGAGCCTGCGAGCCACGTGAGCAGAGATATCCAGCCCTCTCTCCCGGCATACTTCCTGGGCAAGGGGCGCTACAGGTTCCCCTTCTGCCGCCCACGTGCCGGCTGAATGTACTCGGATGCCGTGAATGCCTCCCTTGTCGAGAAGTTCCCTAAGCATGTATTCCGCCATCGGGCTCCTACAGAGATTGCCGGTGCACACAAAAAGGATGTTCTTCACTTGCAAGGAATTTTCCCCACCTTCTTGCGCAGCCTGGTCAGCCGTTTTTCCAGCTTTAACCGCATCGGGACTTCAAGAAAAATGTCTCCACCCAGTGCCTTCTCCACATAGTAGACCGCTTTGGAAAGATCCTTGCTTTGGTGTTCGTGATGCTTCGCGAGTTCCTCGCATGCAGCCGCCCCCCAGGCAATCCCCTCCTGTGCCAGTATCTCCCAGGCGGCCAACGCCTCCTCAGCCTTTCCTTCCCTCTTCATTCTCTGCGCCAGCAGGAACAGCGCTCTCTCCCTCTCGTGTTGGCACAGGCCCCGTTGAGATGCGATTCGGTAACACTTGACTCCCTCTTCATGGCTTCCTGTGCGCTCAAGATACCGACCAAGGGATACCAAATTGGTCTCCCGTGGGTCCAGATCCTCACAGCACTTGTGAACGTGAACGGCCAAGACCAACAAAGTGAGCAAATCCGAAGCGTTGTGATGAACGATCCTTCGGAGAAAACTTGCGTCCCCGAAATGGATGAATCGTAGGTATCCTTCCGGAATGCGATCCCCCCTGATGTCACGCTCCTCTCTGCAAACTCCGAGTCTCGCCCCCTCCACCGTATCGAGCCGACAGTCCTCAAGCCTCCCTTTCCAAAGCCTCTTGGCCGGATAGAGCAGATCCCAATGCGTCAGGGATGAGGTGCAGTCCTCTTGTCCGAGAAGGGAGAGCCTCGCCTCAAGAAGAGGCAGATCGAACCGTTTCCCGTTGAAGGTGACAACGGATCGAAACCGCTCCATCATGCGGCTGGCCCTGTACAAAAGGGCCCGTTCCTCTGCGAAATTCCGCAAAAAGAGCTGGCGGGTGTGGTACTTGCCTTTTTCGAAAAACCCGAGCCCAACCAGGAAAACCCAGGTGCCCACACCCAGCGAAAGTCCCGTTGTCTCAAGATCCAAGAATAGGACCTCTTCTGGGGAGACCTGTACCTGCCCGGCGCCTCCGCAGATGCGGTCCAGTTTTCGCAAATCCAGGCTCAGAAATTCGCACAATCTGTGAAGGCCGTGCCTGTATTCGATCCGATAGGAGGCTCGAACCTCCAGGCAAGGCCCGAAAGGAGTGTGCGCTTCTTCTGCACCAAGCAACGCGGCAACTTCTGAAGGCAGAACCCCCTTCCCGCCCCCGGCGTCCTGCTCTAACCAGGGACCAGGGGTCCCAGAGCGCAGGGTAGCCCCTCGGTTCGTCCCTTGCTCGACCCCCTCCCGACCATTCAGGTTCCGAGGGGCGTCCAATATCCTGCTCAGCCTCCGCCTGAGATCATCCAAGTCAGCACCTTCGTTGCAAATTCTTTTGCTCCTTCCCCGATCTCGGTGTAAGGTCCCACGCAAGAAGGGCATCCGTGCCTGCAGGAGCAGCCCTCTATCATGGAACGAGTTCCAAGGAGAAGTTCCTGTCTAAGACCAAAGAGCGTCGTGGCGAGACCTACGCCTCCCGGGTAAGCGTCATAAAGAAACAGCGAGGGCTGAAAGCCCTTAAGGTCCAAGTCTGAAACCTGGGCCCAGGCTGGTTGAGTTCGCCCCGTCCCTTGAGGGCAGGGCTCCTGGAGAAACCAGTTCACCCCAGGATCGCCAATGCACATGCCTAGATCCCGGGATTCGCACATAAGGAGGAACGAAGCCATGTGTCTCATGGCATACCCGACGCCGGCCAATGCCTGGAGCAGGTCCTGTAAAGAAAGACCGATCAGCGAGAAGCTCTCTTCAGGGACCCTTATCCAGAATGCGGAGGTGTGCATTTCCTGGTCCGGAAGACAGATTTCACCATATCCAAGGTTTTCCAGCGTGTAGAACTTGAGCTTTTTAAAGCCTGCCGCATGGTCCACAACGTGGACCTCCCCTTCGAAAAACTCGGGGCCCCCACGGTTCTGTCCCGCAGAAGAGAAGACGTCCAGGATCCTTAGATGGGTGTAACATATGGCCTCCGTGTAATAATCCATAGCCCCGGGCCGCACGTACGCCTTGCGGCCCTTGAAGTCCAGATCTTCCACCGTGTAAGGCACACCCTCAACCATGTACACTGCTCCAGGGTAAATGGTTCTAGGCGCGCTCTCGAAGTCGACCTCTGCGATTACCCGATTGCCCGCGGACCTGTCCAACACCGTGAAATTTTCGGCCTGGATCGTCCTCAAAGACACCTGGTTTGCGGGATACGCCACGTCGGCCCAATACCAGCGGTCTCCGGTTCGGGTGAGAATCCTCCTCTCCACAAGATAATCCAAGATTGCTTCCAGCTCCTTTCCCCCAAAATTCTCGCCCCGACAGAAGGGAAGCTCGAAGGCGGCGCACTTGATATGGCTTACCAGGATGGAAAGGTTTTCTGGGTTCAGTCTGGCTCTTTCAGGAGAAAGGCCGAAGAAATAGTCCGGGTTTCGCACGATGAATTGGTCGAGGGGGGTACTTCTAGCCACGAGCATCGCCGCGGACAGGCCTGCTCGCCGGCCCGCCCGACCGGCCTGCTGCCAAGTGCTCGCGATCGAGCCCGGGTACCCGCAGAGGATGCTGACCTCAAGACTGCCGATGTCCACCCCAAGCTCAAGAGCGTTGGTGCTCACTACGCCCGTGATCCGGCCTTCCCTGAGGCCCCTTTCGATCTCCCGCCGCAAGTTTGGAAGATATCCTCCCCTGTATCCTCGGATTTTGTCTTCGCTCCTGGGCCTGGCTTTGGCCACGCCTTCTTTGAGATACCGCGTCAAGACCTCTACGGCCAGCCTGCTCGTCGCGAAGACGATCGTTGAAATCCCTTTCCGAAGCAGGGGAACAGCTATTTTTTGAACAAGACTTTGCGCGCTCTGACGGAGTCCAAGCTCGGGACGCACCACCGGGGGATTCAGAAAATAGAATTTCTTTGCTGCCCTGGGAGCTCCATTTTGGCGGATTAGGCGCACAGGTTTGCCGGCCAGCTTCGCCGCCAACTCTTCCGGGTTCGCTATCGTGGCGGAACTGAACAAGAATTGTGGGTTGGATCCGTAGTGGCCACACACGCGCAACAGGCGGGCCAGAACATGCACCATGTGGCTGCCAAATACCCCCCTGTAAGAATGCATTTCATCCACGACCACGAAGCCCAGGCGAGAGAAAAACTGACTCCACTTCGTATGGTGTGGGAGGATGGCTGTGTGAAGCATGTCCGGGTTCGTGATCACGATCTGGGCTCTCTTTCGAATCACTGGACGGATGTCCCCGGGCGTGTCTCCATCGTAGGTATAGGCCGTGCAGCGTGCGCCCATCCCGTCGATCAAGCCCTGGATCTCGGCATACTGGTCTTGCGCAAGGGCCTTGGTAGGAAAGATATAAAGTGCCCGGGTCGACTCGTCCTCCAGGACTGCATTGAGGACAGGCAAGTTGTAGCATAGAGTCTTGCCCGATGCGGTGGGCGTGACGATTACGAGGTTTTCCCCAGCCCTCGCCCTGCAGAAGGCCTCTTCTTGGTGGGAATAAAGTTTGGAAATGCCTCTTGCTCTGAGAACTTCTTGGAGAGGAGGTGCAAGTTCAGGGGGAAATTCTCGGAATTCGCCGGGCTCGGCCGGAAGGGTCTTAACCTGGGTGACCGCGTGCTTGAAGAAAGGGGCGGATTCGAGTTGGTCCAGAACCCGTGAAAGATCACTCTTCTTCATTCCCCTCTTCTTCGTCCGCAAGCTTGGCGATGCTGACAACCTTTTCGCCTTCCTCCAAAACGATCAGCCGCACACCCTTCGTGTTTCTCCCGATGACCGGTATGGTGTCGGCCTTCATGCGGATGATTTTGCCGGAATTGGAAATGAGCATGAGTTCGTCCTTGTCCGTGATTTGCTTCATGCCCACCACCTGGCCGTTCCTGGCATCCGTTTTGATCGTGATGATCCCCTGCCCTCCCCGCGACTGAACCCGATACTCCTCGGTCCGCGTTCTCTTCCCATAGCCGTTCTCCGTCACCGTGAGCAGCGTAGCTCCCGGGTCCAGCACCTCCATTCCGACGACCTCGTCGCCTTTGCGAAGACGAATCCCGGTCACGCCTCTGGTGACCCGCCCCATATCCCGGACCTCTTTCTCGGAAAAGCGAATCAATTTGCCTTGGCGGCTTGCCAGCACGATGTCCTTGTTGCCGTCCGTCAGCGCAACCCCGACGAGACGGTCGTCCGAGTCCAAACGGATGGCGAAAATACCGTCGGCCCGCGGGTGGCTGTAGGCAGAAAGGGGGGTTTTCTTCACAATGCCCCGTTGCGTCGCCATTACGATGAACCGGTTCTCTCCGAAATCCCGCACGGCCAGGGATGCGTGGATCGTTTCGTTCTCTTTGAGCTGGATCAGGTTGACGATGGGCCTCCCCTTTGACATGCGGCCCGCCTGGGGAATTTCGTGGACCTTGAGCCAGTAAACTCTCCCTTGAGAGGTAAAAACGAGCAGGTAGCTCCGGGTGGAGGCGATGAAAAGATTCGTAACAAAATCGTCCTCCTTTGTGCCCATTCCGGTCTTGCCCTTCCCCCCCCTCTGCTGGGCCCTGTACAGGCTGATCGGGTTCCTCTTGATGTAGCCAGTGTTGGAGATCGTGACCGCCATGTCCTCCTCGGCGATCAGATCCTCTTCGGCGATCTCTTCCACTTGTTCCCAGATCTCAGTTCTCCGTTCGTCCGCATACTGGGCCCGAACGGCTTCCAGCTCCTCTTGGATCGTCCTCAACAAGAGTCGATCGTTGGAGAGGATTTCTTGGAGCCGCGCGATCTCCTTGATGAGCCCCGCATATTCTTCCACGATCTTTTCGCGCTCGAGACCAGTCAAACGCTGAAGCCTCATGTCCAGGATCGCCTGGGCCTGGGCAACGGAAAGAGAAAAATTCTCCACCAGGCGCGCCCTCGCCTGTTCGGTTTTGTACGACGACCGGATGACTGCGATCACTTCATCCAGATGATCCAGGGCAATCCTAAGGCCCTCCAGTATATGGGCCCTCTCCTCCGCCTTTCTCAGATCAAAAATGCAGCGGCGCGTTACCACCGCCTTCCGGAAAGCCAGGAACTGCTCCAGGAGGTCCCGCAAGGACAAAATCCTGGGTTGCTGGTCCACCAGGGCGAGATTGATCACGCCGAAGGAAGTCTCGAGGGGGGTGTGCCTGAACAGTTGGCGGACAAGAACTTCTGATTGAGCGTCTTTCTTGAGCTCCAGGACAATCCGGATCCCGTCCTTGTCGGACTCGTCTCTGAGGTCGTGGATCCCCTCGATTTTCTTTTCGTGAACAAGTTCGGCGATCCGCTCGATGAGCTTCGCCTTGTTCACCGTGTAGGGGAGTTCGGTTATGACCACGCTCTCCCGATCCGTCTTGGGATGCTTTTCCTTGAGAAGGCGGCCTCGGATCCTGATGATCCCTTTCCCCGTCAAATAGGCCTCTCGAATCCCCTCTCTGCCCACAATGATCCCCCGAGTGGGAAAGTCAGGGCCCGGAATGTACTCGAGCAGCTCCTCAGCCGTGATGTCCGGGTTTTCAATCATCGCAATCAATCCATCGATCACTTCCTTAAGGTTGTGGGGGGGGATATTTGTGGCCATACCGACTGCGATGCCTGAGGATCCGTTCAGGAGAAGCTGTGGAATCCTTGTGGGCAGAACAACAGGCTCCTCAAGGGACTCGTCGTAGTTCGGCCTGAAGTCCACGGTCTCCTTTTCGATGTCCTCCAGCATCTCTCCGGCGATTCTCTCCATGCGCACCTCCGTGTAGCGCATGGCAGCTGGAGGATCTCCGTCAATGGAGCCGAAGTTCCCCTGCCCGTCTATCAGGGGATACCGCATGGAGAAGTCCTGAGCCATCCTCACGATCGTGTCGTAAACAGAAGCATCTCCGTGGGGGTGGTATTTGCCGATCACGTCGCCCACGATCCTGGCGCTCTTCCGGTATGGACGGTTCCAAAGATTCTTCTGCTCATACATGGAGTAGAGAACGCGCCTGTGGACCGGTTTGAGGCCGTCTCGAACATCCGGAAGGGCTCTGCCCACAATGACGCTCATCGAGTAGTCGAGATAGCTCTTCCGCATCTCGTCCTGGATATCAACCTGAATTCTTTTGCCTTCCAAGGACTTACTCCGCAGCTTGAAGGGATTGCGACGGTTCGAGCCTAGATGTCGAGGTTGCGGACACTCAAAGCGTTTTCAGAGATGAATTGCCTCCTGGGCTCCACCTCATCGCCCATGAGAACGCTGAAGATCTGGTCCGCGCCCGCGGCGTCCTCGATCGTGACCTGAAGGAGGGTTCTGGTCTCAGGGTCCATCGTGGTCTCCCAGAGCTGGGCTGGATTCATTTCTCCAAGGCCTTTGTACCTCTGAATCGTGAGACCTTTCCTGCCAACCGCCATGAGGTTCTCTTTGAGCTGAAACACATCCTGCGCTTGGAGCTCGTGCTCGCCGTCCTTCATCGTGAAAGGCGGGGAGCCTACTGCCTGGAACCCTCTTTCGAGGTTCCAAAGTTCCTGAAAGGCCGGCGAAGAAACGAGTTCGGCGTCCAACAGAGTCTCCTGACGCCATCCGTTCGACCGGGACATGCAACGAACCCTGTAACAATTGTTTTCAGGGTCGTGCTCTATCTCGAATTCCCTCTTGGGCGGTTCGCTTTCCTCTGGCCCACCACCTCGTACCCAACCGGAAACCAACCTTTCCAGCTCCTCTCTGCTGCCCAGGCTCGCTGGAGAAAATCCGGGGTCTGAGAGAACCTGCCGAAGGAACTTCCGATCCATGGATCCGGACCTCATGCGGGCAAAAATCTCGTCGAACCGCATGACTCTTTTGACAAGTTTCTTTAGGGCCTCTGGGCCAATCTTGCCTCCGTCCGACGATTCCACCGAAACCTGCGCCACGGCCCGATCCAGGAGGTATTCCAAGAAGTGCTGATCATCCGTGATGTATTTGTCGGATTTTCCATCTTTCACCCGGTACAGCGGCGGCTGAGCAATGTAAAGGTGGCCTTTTTCAATGAGGGCCGGGAAATTACGATAAAAGAATGTGAGCAGAAGGGTGCGGATATGGGCCCCGTCCACATCCGCGTCGGTCATGATGATGATCTTGTGGTACCTGAGGTTCTCGATACGGAAATCCTCTTCGCCAATCCCCGTGCCCAGTGCCGTGATTACGTTTCCAATCTCTTGATTTTTAAGCATTTTTTCAAGGCGTGCCTTCTCCACGTTCAGGATCTTCCCCTTGAGGGGAAGCACGGCCTGGCAGCGGCGGTCTCGTCCCTGTTTGGCCGACCCACCGGCGGAATCACCCTCAACCAAGAAAAGCTCACTCAGAGCAGGGTCTTTTTCCTGGCAGTCTGCAAGCTTGCCGGGAAGGGAGCCGACCTCCAAGGCGCTCTTGCGACGGGTGATGTCGCGAGCCTTTCTGGCGGCTTCCCTCGCCCTGGCTGCGTCGATGACTTTTTCGATGATTTTGCGCGCAACCGCCGGGTTCTCGTCCAGGAAGATCGACAGCCGCTCGTTGACGAAATTCTCTACGATTCCCTTTACATTGCTGTTGCCCAGCTTGGCTTTGGTTTGACCCTCAAACTGCGGATTCGGAACTTTCACGCTGATCACCGCGGCAAGCCCTTCCCGCACGTCATCTCCGGTGATCGCCAGCTTTTCATTCTTCTTCAGGAGAGAGTTTGAGACGGCGTAGTTGTTGATTGTCCGCGTTAGTGCGGCCCTGAAGCCCGAAAGATGGGTTCCCCCTTCTCTGGTGTTGATATTGTTCACATAGGAAAAGACCACTTCTGTGTAACCATCGTTATACTGGAACGCTATATCGATCTCCACATCCTCCCGTTTCCCTTCCAGGTGAATCACTCTCTCGTGAAGAACCTTCCTTCCCTTGTTCAGGAACTCGATGAAGGAAACGATTCCCCCTTTGTAGTTGAACTCATTCCTCTTGTTGGTCCTCTCGTCCTCGATGGTAATCTGAACGCCAGCATTCAGAAAAGAAAGTTCCCTCAAGCGCTGCGAAAGAACTTCAAAGCTGAAGTCGATTTCCTCGAAAATCGTTTGGTCAGGCCGGAATCGAATGCGCGTACCCGTCTTTTCAGTCGTTCCGACAATCTCGAGATCCGATGCCACCTGCCCTCTGTTGTAGCGCTGTTGGTAGACCTTGCCATCCCGCTTGACTCTTGCTTCAAGGTACTCGGACAGAGCGTTTACAACCGAGATCCCAACGCCATGGAGCCCGCCCGATACTTTGTAGGCCTGCCTGTCGAATTTTCCGCCTGCGTGCAGAGTCGTCATCACCACTTCGAGAGCAGGTCTGCCGACCGTCTCATGCAGATCGACAGGGATACCTCGTCCGTCATCTTCCACGGTTACGCTGTTGTCCGGATGGATAACCACTCTGATCTGAGTGCAGAACCCGGCGAGAGCCTCGTCAATGCTATTGTCAACGACTTCGAAGACGAGATGATGAAGACCTTCCGGTCCTGTGGAGCCGATGTACATGGCCGGCCTTGCTCGGACGGCCTCGATCCCTCCAAGGACCTTGATCCTTTTGGCATCATAGTTGTTTTCGGAAACGGAAACAGGTTTTGCCTCCACCTGAGTTCTCCCGCAAAAAGGGCAAGTTGTAATAACTGTATTTTATTATTTACGAAACAGATAGGGCGACCTCGCCCCTCCTCACCGTGAAGCGCAGGCGAGACGAGATGAGTCGCCGTTATCGCTTTTAATCTTTATAAAATAGCAGATTTTCCCAAGAAAAGTAAAGAACGAAGTGTTCAATATAGAGGGGTGTCAGAAAATGAGGCACAACATATAGAAACTAAGACTCCCCTGACAGGCTCCGAAGTCCATTTCCGGCCAAGAAAAACTCCCAAAAGCGAACGGTTCGGAAGATCTACAACCGCAGGGGCATCACAACGTAAAGATACTGCGAGTCGTTTTTGTCGTGTATGAGACAAGGCTTAAGGTTTTTTCCGAATTTCATAACGATGGTGCCTGTCAGAATCTGGAGGACATCCATGAGGTACTTGACATTGAAAGCCACCTCAAAAGGCTCCCCCGAATAGAGGACGTCGATTTCCTCTTGAGCCTCACCGATCTCAGGGCTCGTTGAGTACATGATCGCCTTTCCTGATTCGAGCGCCAAGCGCACCCCCCGACTCTTCTCGGTTGAAAGGACGGCAACACGCCGGAGGGCCTGCTCAAGGAGGGGCGCTTCCAACTCCAGTACCGTCTCCATTTGGGATGGGATCACGGACCGATAATCGGGGAACTTTCCTTGTACGAGCCTCATAAGCATCGAGAAAGATTCGGTTTTGACGAAGGCATTCTCCTGGTGGATTCCGAACTCGACCTCGCCATCCTGTCCTTGCTCCGACAGACTCCCCATCTCAACAATCCCCTTGCGCGGCAGGATGACTTGCCTCAAGTCCGGTCCACCGAATGGACTCAGCTCCTCGATCGCCTCGTTTTGCTCCAGCACACGCTCACAAACAGAAAGACGGTGGCTGTCCGTGGTGATCATCCGGAAAAGGACCTTGTCCTCCTTCTTCTCCATCTGGACCAAAACGCCCGTCAGGGTATACCGGGCCTCATCGGTCGCGATGGAAGGTGAGACCCTCCGAATCATGTCGGCCAGGAGGGATGTAGCAAGGCGGACCGATCGGTCGGACTTGACCTGAGGAATCTTTGGGAATTCCTCAGGTGAAAGGGTTCTTAGTCGAAACACGCTTCTGCCAGAACGGATTTCCATCTGCCCCTGTTTCAACGCGAAGGAGAGTTCCTGATCGGGAAGCTCTCGGACAATTTCGAAAAGCTTCCGGGCGTGAACCGTGGCAACTCCCTCTTTCAGCACGGAGGCTTCACAAACCTGGACGATCCCAACCTCAAGGTCGGTGGCTGACAGTTCCAGCTTTCTGCTCCTTGCTTGAATGAGGACGTTGCTAAGAATCGGAAGGGTGGTTTTTCTCTCCACGATGTTCTGTGTCCGCTGTAAACAGCTGAGAAGGGGGGCGCGGCTGATTCGAACTTCCATGACAAGGCGGCTCCAGTTTAGAAGACGGTTGTTGGCACTGCCTGCCGTTAGGCAAGAGAAGAGACAGATCTCCTGAAAGCTCCTAAATCTCTTCTTCTTGCGCCTCCAAATGTGGAAAAAGGGTATAAGAGTCTATGAATGCTTGTCTTTTCCTTCACATCCCACCACAAGAACAGACGCAATACAGACCTGCCAGCCCTGGGGAATTCACAGGGTTTCCATCGTTCAAAGGAGGCTTCTCCGAATCGTTTGAAGATCCCTCTGGAGATTTGCGTCGTTCGCCAGGAGCGATTCGATTTTGTTTACAGCGTGAATCACCGTGGAGTGGTCTTTGCCGCCGAAATGGTTTCCAATTTCTGGAAACGATTCCGACGTCATCTCCCTGCACAAGTACATCGCCACCTGGCGCGCCATGGCGATATTCTTGGCTCTCTTGGGGGACTTCATGTCGCTTGGTTTGACCTTGTAATGTTTGCACACGGCCTTGATGATTTCGTCGGGAGAGAGAAAGGGCTGTTGGTCCTCCAGAATGTCCTTGAGAACCTGCTTGCACATTTCGATCGAGATCCCTTGGCCAGACATGTCGGAGTAGGCTTTCAGGCGCATAAGGGACCCTTCGAGGATTCGGACATTCGAGTGGACGTGAGAAGCGATAAAAAGGGCCACGTCTCCCGGCAGCACCACACCCTCGAGTTCAGCTTTTTTTCGGAGAATGGCCACCCTCGTTTCCATGTCCGGCGGCTGGATGTCCGCGATAAGGCCCCATTCGAATCTCGACCTGAGTCTTTCCTCAAGGTCTGGTATCTCCTTGGGAATCTTGTCGCTTGTCAGGACGATCTGTTTTTGGGTTTCATAAAAGGCATTGAAAATATGGAAGAATTCCTCTTGGGTTCGCTCCTTGCCGGCCATGAATTGCACGTCGTCGACGAGCAGGACGTCCGTGGAGCGATACCGTGCCTGAAACTCAGGAATCTTCTCGTACCGGATCGCGTTGATCAGCTCGTTGATGAAGGCCTCGGCGTTGAGATACACGAGCACGAGGTTGGGCCAATTTCGATTGATCTGGGTCTGCACGGCATGGAGGAGGTGTGTTTTGCCGAGCCCCACGCCACCGTAAATGAACAACGGATTGTAGGTCGTGCCGGGTTGATTCGCTACCGCAAGGGCTGCGGCATGGGCAAACTGGTTCGATGACCCAACAACAAAATTTTCAAAAGTATAACGAACTTGAGTTGTCTGCATGAATCGTCTTTTCCTATCGAACCGGAGAGCAGACCAAGCCCTTTTGCGGCGGGTGGCTCTCCTGATGTGCCGAGCCTCTTCTGGCAGATGCTGGCGAAGAGACTGGAACTCCCTTGAGAACAATCTGTCCGAAAAGCACGATTGAGGGACCCACTAATTTATCCACAGGTTTGTCAACAGATGTGGATAACCCAAAAAGTACTTTTGGAAAAACAGGTTACTTCACTCTTCCAAAGGATTTTCTCGCAGGATTTAGTCATCCTATTGGAAGCGAGATCTTTCCATTCTGGCAACTCGCCGCGGCCAGCAGAAAGACGGGCCGGACCGGAAAATTCTGTGAACCGCCGAAGAGTCAATCTTCGGCGCTGAACAAAACGTTAGGGGAAAGAAAAAACTCGATCACAATCGAGATGCGGGCTCGCTTTCTTCCTTGCCGAAGCGGGCTTCATTGGTAGCAGATTCGAATCTCCTTTTCAAGGAGTTTTTTGTCGGCTTGTGCGGGTGTGGATCCCGCGTTTACAACTGGCGAAAAAACTGCTAATTTTTTGTGTTTAGCGTCGATTTTCCGGCTATTCTACGGTGCGTGCTTCTTTATCTGGCCTCACCATGGCCCTGAAAGGGGGAAGAATTCTTGAGGGGACAGATTCGCATTCGGTCGGTGTTGTGCAAAAGCTGCGGGCTCTGCATCGAGGCTTGCCCGAAAGGGTCGATCCGGATATCCAAGCAGATGAACGCCAACAGCTACTTTCCCGCCGAGTTTCAAAAGGGCCAAGAGTGCACGGGGTGCGGTCTGTGTGCCATCGTGTGCCCTGAGGCGATCATCGAGGTGTATCGTGAAAAGTGAGGAGAAGGTTCTCCTTCGAGGGAGTGAGGCGATTGGAGAAGCCGCTCTCCGGGCGGGCTGCCGGTGTTATTTCGGCTATCCCATCACGCCCCAGAATGAGCTGCCCGAGTACATGGCCAGAAGGATGGCCGAGATACCGGGTACGGTTTTTCTTCAGAGCGAGAGCGAGCTGGCCGGCATCAACATGGTCTTCGGGGCGTCGGTCACCGGAACGAGGGTCATGACTTCTTCTTCCAGCCCAGGCATCAGCCTGATGCAAGAGGGGATCTCGTACTTGGCCGCCTGTGAACTGCCGGCAGTCATCGTGAACATCATTCGGGGCGGGCCGGGTCTTGGGAATATTGCCCCAGCCCAGTCGGACTACTTTCAGGCGACACGGGGCGGCGGACACGGGGACTATCGGTGCATCGTCCTCGCTCCTGCTTACCTTCAGGAGGCAGTGGACCTAACGTACCACGCCTTTGATCAGGCCGACGAGTATCGCATACCGGTCATCATCGTGGGAGACGGAATGATGGGCCAGATGATGGAGCCCGTCGTGCTTCCGCCGTTCCGCGAGCAGTTGCCCAAAAAAGACTGGGCGATCCGGGGTGCCGGAGGCGGGCCGAGCCGGTTCTTGCGAAGTCTTCTGCTCGACGTCCACGTTTTGGAAGCCCACAACTGGAAACTGCACCGCAAGTACGAGCGGATCCGTCGCCGGGAGGTGCGGTTCGACGAGTACGAGACCCACGATGCCGAGCTTGTGATCGTGGCTTACGGCACGGCCGCGCGCATCGCCCGAGGCGCGGTGAAGCGGCTTCGGGAGAAAGGCATGAAGGTCGGACTGTTCAGGCCGGTCACGCTTTGGCCCTTTCCTGAGGAGGCCCTGAGGGACCTCGCGGCAAGGGTGGGGCGCTTTTTCGTTTTCGAGTTTTCCACGGGCCAAATGGTGGAAGACGTGCGGCTGGCTTTAGAGGGGAGCAGGCACATCGACTTTTACGGGCGGCCTGGAGGCGTTGTCATTACGCCCATGGAGCTTTCCCGCATCGTGGGGAGGAAATACCACGCCCTCCAGCAGGAGGCCAGGACATGAAACAGGTGATCGGACGTCCTCGGCTGTTGAAGGAAGTGCCTTTTCATTATTGTCCCGGATGCGGGCACAGCGTGATCCATAGGCTTGTGGCTGAAGTGATCGACGAGCTCGGCGTTCGGGACAGAGCCATCGGCATTCCTCCCTGCGGTTGCGCCGTTCTGGCCTATTACTATCTGGACGTGGACATGGTGGAGGCCGCCCACGGCAGGGGTACGGCCGTGGCGACCGGCATGAAGAGATGCCTGCCTGACCGGATCATCTTCACGTATCAGGGAGACGGCGACCTGGCCGCGATCGGCACCGCGGAGCTGATCCATTGCGCCAACCGGGGCGAGCAGATTACGACGATTTTCGTGAACAACGGGGTCTATGGAATGACAGGGGGCCAGATGGCGCCCACAACCCTACTGGGACAGAAAACCACGACCACGCCCGCGGGGCGCCAGGCCGGAAACGACGGCCCGCCCATCAAGCTTGTGGAGTTTCTTTCTTTCCTGGAGCGAACCGCCTACCTGGCCCGGGGCAGCGTCCACAACGCGCGAGAGATCCAGCGGACCAAGAAATACATCCGGGAGGCCTTTCAGACCCAGATGGAGAACAAAGGGTTTTCCATGGTGGAAATCCTCTCTCCCTGTCCGTCGAACTGGAAGCTTTCGCCTGTGGAGAGCTGCAGATGGATCGAACAGGTCATGAAACAGAACTTCCCTCTCGGCGTGGTCAAAGATTGGCGGGGGCAGCCCTCATGATTTGCAAAACCCTTTTCGCAGGTTTCGGCGGCCAGGGGATCCTCATGATGGGGCAGGCCCTGGCCCACGCAGCCATGAAAGAGAATCTTCACGTCACCTATTTGCCCGCCTACGGCGCCGAGGTTCGGGGCGGTACGGCCAACTGCACGGTTTCGGTTGGGGACGAGGAGATCGCCTCTCCGATCGCGTCCACGCCGGATTATCTGGTCGTGATGAACGCGCCTGCTTTCGAGCGCTTCCAGAACGCCCTCCGCAAGGGAGGGAGCTGCCTTTTGAATACATCTCTGATTCATGCAAGATCCAGGCGCAGGGATATCAAGACCTATGAGGTGGCGGCAAGCGAAATGGCCGAGACCCTGGGCGACGTCCGGGCCGCGAATATGGTGATGCTCGGGGCCTTCGTCAAAGTGGCGGGCCTGGTCAAGCCCGAGACCCTGCTGGGAATTATCGAAGGGATCTTCCGAAAGAAGGCCTCGGTTCTGGAGCTCAACCGAGAAGCGTTCCGGAAGGGTTATGAGGCAGTGGCCTGAACGGGAGGAAGGCATGGCGGTGAAACAAATCTCCGTGCGAATGGCGAACCGGCCCGGAGCGCTTCACGAAGTCACCGAAGTTCTGAAGTTCGCGGGCGTGAACATACGGGCCATCGATGTCGTGGATGAGGGTGGGGGGTCCGCCGTGGTCAGAATGATGGTGGACGATCCAGAGATGGCCGTCAATGCGTTCACGAGCAAGGGATTCGATTTTACCGCTTCGGAGGTGATCCCCATCGAGGTCCCGGATCACCCCGGCGGACTTCATGCGGTCCTGGGCGCGCTGAGAGAAGCCGACATCAACGTTTTGCAGCTTTACAGCTATCTGGGCAGATCCGGCCCGCACGCCATCCTGATTCTCGCCGCGGACAAACCCGAGGAGGCAGTGGCAATCCTGAAGAAGAACTGGGTGCACGTCTTCGGAGAGGAGATTTACGGTTTGTGAGAAGCTCTGCGCTGCGCCTCTTGGGTGGCAGACGGCTGCAGAGCCCGCGGAGTGTGGCCTACGGCGTTCGCCAGTCTTCCTGCCGTGGATTCTGACCCATGGGAGTTTCCGCCTCGGAGCGAACCGATGTCCTGATCGTCGGGGCGGGCCCGGCTGGATCGTGTCTAGGCATGCTCCTGGCCAGGGCAGGCTACCGGACCACGGTTCTGGAAAGCCGGCCGAGGGGCTATCACAAGGTCTGCGGCGATCTTCTCGGACCCCGCTCGCTCGCTCTTCTGGAATCGTTCGACCTGGGATGGAGGAATGTCGGGCCCAAGGGCCACGCCATCCGGGGAATCCTGATTCACGACGAGAAGGGGCTCAAGAGTTCCGCTTGGTTTGGTGGAGAGACGCCCTGGGCGACCACGGTGCGCCGGGATCTTTTCGATTCTTTCCTCCAAGCCGGAAGCGAGGCCGCCGGATGCGCCATCGAGTACGGAGTTCGTTTCAAAGCTATCAAGGATAGCAGCGGGGATGGGGTCGTTTGTGAGGCGGCAACCCTGGAGGGATCCCGCGTGTTCGAGGCAAGGGTGCTGGTGGGCGCGGACGGCTTTCCCTCGCAGGTGGCCAAGTCGGCCGGACTCGATGGGGGCGACGCCGCGACAGGCATTCTTGCCGTTCGAGGGTATTATCAGGGCCTCGAGGGACTGAGAGACGCCGTAGAGCTTTACTTCCTGCCCCGCCTCTTCCCGGGCTACGCCTGGGTGATCCCCCTTGGCCCGGACCTGGCCAACATTGGGGTGGGTGTGCGGGCGGACGCGTGCCTAAAGTATCGGGTTCGGCTGGCAGTTGAACTGAAACGGTTCCTTCGGGAGCACCCGTGCCTCGCCAGGCGGGCCAGGCACGCGGAACCGGTTGGCCCCCTTCAGGGCGCCGGTATCGGGACTTACGCGCGCAGGGTCAGGCGGTGGAGTTCGCGGATCCTCCTGGTGGGAGACGCTGGCCGATGTGCAGATCCGCTTTCGGGCGAGGGGGTTTTTGGAGCGCTTCTAAGCGCGAGGCTGGCCCGGAGCGCAATCGACGACACCCTTCGCGGCACCGGGGGAACGAAAAATCCGCTGTCCAGGTATGGAGATCGATGCGAACGAATTTTCGGGAAGGCTTACCGTTACGGGAATTTTCTCACGACCCTCCCCATGCGGAAAGGCCTCGTGCGTTCGATTGTGACTTGGGGGCTTAGCAGGATCGAGGCCAATTGTCTTCTCGACTCGCAGTACGCCATAATGGTTGCGGGGTTTTTCACCGGAGCGATGCCGAAGAGCCGCATCTGGGGAAACGGTTGGTTCTGGAGGACCTTGCTCAAATGAAAGGGGTGAAAGGGGCCTACAGAGGGCGACGAGAAAGACGGCGGGCCCTGCTGGCCTTGGAGGACGGCAGGGTGTTCTGGGGCTGGTCTTTCGGCTCCGACAGAGACGCCCTCGGCGAGGTTGTCTTCAACACCAGCATGACCGGTTATCAGGAGGTGCTTACAGATCCTTCCTATACGGGGCAGCTGGTCACGATGACTTACCCCTTGATCGGCAATTACGGGGTCAACGATCGCGATGTGGAATCCCGGGCGCCTCAGGTGGAAGCGTTCATCGTGCGGGAGCTTTGCAGGTTCCCGAGCAATTGGCGGGCCACTTCGTCCCTGGACGGCTACCTCCGGAAGAATGGGATCCCGGGAATCGAGGGCCTCGATACCCGGGCTTTGACCCGGCACATCCGAACTGCGGGAGCGATGCGGGCCGCCCTGTCTTCCACTGTGCTCGATCCGGCCGTACTCGTGCGGCGGGCTCGCGAATGGTCGGGCATGGCGGGACTGGATCTCGTGAAAAGGGTGACGCGCAAGGCTTCGAGGCGCTGGCCGGAAAGCGAACAGCTTTGCGCTTCTTGGAACCGGAGAAACCCGTCGGCGGCCGGGCCTCCGAGCGAACGCTACCGGGTCGTGGCGGTCGATTACGGGGTGAAATTCAACATCCTTCGCATCCTCCAGACCCTTGGCTGCGACGTGCATCTGGTTCCGGCTACGCTTCCCGCGCAGGAGATTCTGCGGCTCGGCCCCGACGGGGTCTTTCTTTCGAACGGGCCGGGCGATCCTGCTGCGGTCACCTACGCCATCGAGACGGTTCGGGGCCTTCTGGGCAGGGTGCCGGTCTTTGGCATCTGTCTGGGACACCAGATTCTGGGGCTTGCGGCAGGCGCGAAAACCTTCAAGATGAAGTTTGGCCATCGGGGCGGAAACCAACCGGTCAAGGACCTCGACACGGGCCGTGTGTACATCACGTCCCAGAACCACGGCTTCTGTGTGGACGCGGACACCCTGGACCCCGCCGAGATCCGGGTGACCCACGTGAATCTCAACGACGACAGCGTTGAAGGGATGGAATTTCTCCGCGTTCCGGCTTTTTCGGTTCAGTACCACCCGGAAGCCTCGCCCGGCCCACACGACAGCATGCCGCTGTTCGTGAAGTTTCTGTCTCTCATGAAATCCTGGAGAAGCCCATAGCTGGCTTTCGGAGCGATCCGTGCCGCGCAGGGACGACATTCACAAGATCCTCATCGTGGGCGCCGGCCCCATCGTGATCGGGCAGGCGTGCGAGTTCGATTATTCGGGGACCCAGGCCTGCAAGGCTCTCAAGGAAGAGGGCTTTGAAGTGGTCCTCGTGAACAGCAATCCGGCCACGATCATGACGGATCCCGCGGTCGCGGACAGGACCTACATCGAGCCGATCCTGCCGGCTTTCGTGGAGAAGATCATCGAGCGGGAGCGGCCTGACGCGCTTCTTCCCACGATGGGCGGCCAGACGGCGCTGAACGTGTCCGTGGCTCTGGCGGAGAACGGCGTGCTGGAGCGCTGGGGCGTCCGGTTGATTGGCGCCAGCCTGGAGGCCATCCGCAAGGCAGAAGATCGAAACCTTTTCAAGGCGGCCATGGAAAAGATCGGCCTGAGCCTGCCCGAGAGCGGATACGCCCGCACCTTGGAGGAGGGCCGAAAGATCGCGGAGCGGATCGGCCTGCCCGTGATCGTTCGGCCCAGCTTCACTCTTGGAGGCACGGGCGGCGGAGTGGCCTGGGACAGGGAGTCTCTCGAGAGGGTCGTGCAAGAAGGCCTCAAAGCCAGCCCGATCCGCACGGTTCTGATCGAGCAGTCCGTGGTCGGCTGGAAGGAATACGAGCTTGAGGTTATGCGGGACCTCAAGGACAACGTGGTCATCGTCTGCTCCATCGAGAACCTGGACCCCATGGGGGTGCACACCGGAGACAGCATCACGGTCGCGCCGGTGCAGACGCTGAGCGACCGCGAGTACCAGGCGATGCGCGACGCGGCGATCGACATCATCCGCGAGATCGGCGTGGAAACGGGCGGATCGAACATCCAATTCGCTGTCCACCCCGGCGACGGCCGCATGGTCGTGATCGAGATGAATCCGAGGGTTTCGCGCTCCTCTGCGCTCGCTTCAAAGGCGACGGGGTTTCCCATCGCCAAAATCGCCGCGAAGCTGGCCGTCGGGTACACCCTGGACGAAATCCCGAACGATATCACCCGGGAGACGCCGGCTTCTTTCGAGCCCACGATCGATTACTGCGTGGTGAAGATCCCCCGGTTTACCTTTGAGAAGTTCGCCGGAGCCGATGACACCCTTGGCCCGTCCATGAAGAGCGTGGGCGAGACCATGAGCATCGGCAGAACGTTCAAGGAGGCCTTGCAGAAAGGACTGAGATCTCTGGAAATCGGAGCGAGCGGGCTCGGCTGTGACGGCAAGGATCGCAGGAGGGAAATCCTCGCCCGGTGGAGGAAGGACCGGAAAGGGGTGGAGGAAGAGCTTCTCCGGAGGCTCGAAAGACCGAATCCGGGGCGGATCTTCGATGTCCGGTACGCCCTTCTCTGCCGGATTCCGATCGAGGAGATCCACCGCCGCACGGGGATCGACCCCTGGTTTCTTGCAAACATTCAGGAAATCGTGGAACTGGAGCAGGATCTCAGGAAGACCGTGCGGCGGAGCCGGGCGGCGCATCCCAAAGGAGGGTGTCCCTTCTCGGCCGAGGAGCTGCGGGAAGCCAAAGCCTTTGGTTTTTCGGATCGTCAGCTCGGGCATATCGCGGGCGTGACCGAAGATCGTGTTCGGGCCTGGAGGCAGGAGCTGGGGGTGCGGCCGGTCTATAAGCTCGTGGACACCTGTGCCGCCGAGTTCGAGGCGTACACGCCCTACTTCTATTCCACCTACGAGGAGGAAGACGAGTCGAGAACCCGCGCGTCCGTGCGGAAAGTCATGATTCTCGGAGGCGGCCCGAACCGAATCGGGCAGGGCATCGAGTTTGACTACTGCTGTGTCCAGGCCTCGTTCGCCCTCCGCGAGGAAGGAATCGAGAGCATCATGGTGAACAGCAACCCCGAGACGGTCAGCACCGACTACGACACCTCGGATAAGCTGTATTTTGAGCCCCTTACGCTCGAAGACGTGTTGAACATCGTCGAAAAGGAGAAGCCAGAAGGCGTGATCGTTCAGTTCGGCGGCCAGACCCCTCTGAACCTGGCGGTGCCGTTGCAGTCCTGCGGCGTGCGGATCCTTGGAACCTCCCCGGACAGCATCGACCGGGCTGAGGACCGGGAGCGCTTCAAGGCCTTGCTCGAAAAGCTGGGACTCGTGCAGCCCGAAAGCGGAACCGCGAAGTCCTACCGGGAGGCCAAGCAGGTTGCCCGGGAAATCGGCTTTCCGGTGGTGGTGCGGCCTTCCTATGTGCTGGGCGGCAGGGCCATGGAGATCTGCGAAGACGAAGAGCATCTGGAAGAGTACATCGAAAGGGCCGTGGAGGTTTCGCAGGACCATCCCATCCTGATCGACAAGTTTCTGGAGGACGCGGTCGAGATCGACGTGGACGCGGTGTGCGACGGACGGGATGTGCTGATTGGCGGGATCATGGAGCACGTGGAAGAAGCCGGGATACACTCCGGGGACAGCGCGTGCGCGATCCCGCCGTACACGTTGAGCGAGCCCATCGTGGACAAGATCCGGAGCCACACAGTGGCCCTTGCCCTGGAACTCGGGGTGCAGGGGCTCATGAACGTGCAGTACGCAGTCAAGAACGACCGCGTGTATGTTCTCGAAGTGAACCCCCGAGCGAGCCGCACGGTCCCCTTCGTGAGCAAGGCCGTGGGGATCTCCCTGGCCAAGATCGCGACAAAGGTCATGCTAGGCCGTTCCCTGCGGGACCAGGGGGTTCTGTCCCTCCGGGCGGAACCGGCCCACATGGCGGTCAAGGAAAGCGTATTTCCCTTCTCCCGCTTTCCCGGCGTGGATGCCGTTCTCGGCCCTGAGATGAAATCGACGGGGGAGGTCATGGGCTTGGACGGTGTTTTTGGGATGGCCTTCGCCAAGTCCCAGCTTGCGGCGGGCCAGAAACTGCCGCTCCGGGGCAATGTGTTCGTCAGTCTCAAGAATAAAGACAAGCGGCCCATGCTCTTTATCGCCAAGAAGCTTCACGATCTGGGGTTTCGCTTGTTTGCCACCCGGGGCACGGCCCGGACGTTTCAGATGAACGGCATCCCGGTCGAGCCCATCTTGAAGGTTTCCGAGGGGCATCCGAACGTCGTGGATCTTATGGAGCGCGGCGCTCTGGCCCTGATCATCAACACGCCGAGCGGGAAAACCCCGAGGAACGACGAGGTGTCGATCCGGACGAACGCGATCCGCTTCGGCGTGCCCTTGATCACCACGGTTTCCGGCGCCGCGGCTGCGGTCAACGCCATCGAGACCCTTGCGAGGGAAGAACCCAGGGTGAAGGCGCTGCAGGATTACATCGCCTTCGACGGGAGAGGCGCTTACTGAGAACGGTTACGGAGACTTCGGGCGAGGAGCCAAACGCCGAGAAAGGCGCACAGGGCCAACAGGATGCTCAGGACGAGGCTCCCCCAAAAGTATGGGACGAGTAGTTCCCGGTAGGCCAGCATCCAGTCGGGATCCCGGACGAGAGTCCTTATCTCTGCCAGCGTGACCAGGGCGGCCCTGTGATAGAGAAGCCGGTTGCCGATTTCGAGGCTTGCGAAGATCACGAACGGAGCGAACCAGGGATTCGTGACAAAGGTACCGCCGATGGCCGCGGGCACGTTGAGGCGGAAAACTGCGCAGGAAAGGAGAGTCATGACCGTGTGAAGCCCCCAGAAGGGAGTGAGGCCCCAGAACACCCCGATAGCGACCGAAAGAGCCAGCCTCCGGGGGTTTTGTCGATCCAAGAGAATCGCGGTCTGGAAGATTTCGCGGAATTTTCGCAGGCTCCAAGCCATTCGGCAAGATCCTTTCTCCGGCGCGCTATGCACGGAGGAAGAAGTTCAACTTTATAGCGTAACGGCCGCACGGCAACAAGGCAACGAGGAAGCCGACGACCGGCGCAGGGGGAGGGCATGAACCGCACGAGATCGGCGAGCGCATACGAAGAAGCCTGCAGGTATCTCCCGGGAGGAGTGAATTCCCCGGTTCGAGCTTTTCGGGCCGTGGGAGGTGTCCCCGTGTTCGCGCGCAGAGGAAGAGGCGCGAGGATCGAAGACGTCGATGGAAACGAGTATGTGGATTTCGTCTGCTCCTGGGGCCCCTTGATTTTGGGTCACGCCCATCCGGCGGTTGTCGAGCGAATCCGGGCGATCGCCACCGATGGAACGACCTTTGGGATGCCGACCGAGGGGGAAACGGAACTGGCCCGGGAAGTCGTCGCCTGCGTTCCTTCGGTCGAGAAGGTCCGCTTCGTCAGCTCGGGGACAGAAGCTGCGATGAGCGCAATTCGCCTTGCCCGGGCGTTCACGGGCCGCCCGAAGATCGTCAAGTTCGCGGGATGTTATCACGGCCATTCCGACTCTCTGCTCGTCAAGGCGGGCTCCGGCGCCGCGACGTTCGGATCTCCGGACAGTCCGGGCGTACCCGACGCTCTTGCCCGGGAGACGCTCGTGCTTCCGTACAACGATCTCGAGGCGGTGGAACGGGCTTTCGGCGCATGCGGCCCCGAGGTGGCCGCGGTTCTGCTCGAGCCCGTGGCCGCGAACATGGGTCTCGTGCTTCCCAAACCAGGATTCCTGGAAGGCCTGAGGGAGATCTGCAGCCGCCACGGGGCCCTTCTGATCTTCGATGAAGTGATAACCGGCTTTCGGCTGGGCTTGGGGGGTGCGCAGGAGCACTATGGGGTTCTACCGGACCTGACCTGCCTCGGAAAGGTTCTGGGAGGCGGGTTGCCCTTGGCCGCCTTCGGAGGCAGAGGCGAGATTCTCGACCGGCTTTCACCGGATGGCCCCGTTTACCAGGCGGGCACCCTGTCCGGCAACCCCCTGGCGGTCGGAGCTGGGTTGGCGACGCTCAGGGAGATTGCGAAGCCGGGATTCTTTGCGTCCCTCAACGAGAAGACGGCCCGCTTTGTGGAAGCCGTGCGGCAGGCGGCGCGCGACGCGGGAGCGAAAGTGGAGATTCCTTGCTTAGGATCCATGTTCACGGTTTTTTTCCGGGAGGGTCCGGTCGAGGATTTTGGCTCCGCTCTTGGCTGCGACCGCGAGCGGTTTGCGCGGTTTCATCGGGTGCTCCTGGAGGAGGGGGTTTATTGGCCGCCCAGCCAGTTCGAGGTGTGTTTCGTATCGGCAGCCCACGGGGATGCGGAATTCGGCCAGGCCCTGGAAGGTCTCCAGAAAGCCTTTCGGGCGGTTCGCGATTGAGCCCCGGGGAGGCGGTTCGCGCAAGACTTCTGATGAATGGACCGACGGCAGGACGGGCGCCGGGTCGAAGAAGGCGCGCGTTTTGTTGACTTTTGGCGAGGCATCTTCTAGAATCGCCTCTCTTTCCCGAGCAAGGTGAGAGGGTCTACATCGGGTTTCGTGAGACCGCCCTGCGGGGTGTGGAATCATCGAAAACAGACCGTCGGACTGGAAGCGGCTGGCCGTGTATGGGGCCCTGGCCATTGAAATGGGCCTTGCGGTTGCGGCTGGCACGGTGGCCGGATACCTCCTAGACGGGGTATTCAAGACATCGCCGATCCTTACGCTCGCGGGGCTGTTCCTGGGCCTCGTGGGGGGGATCGTGAATTTCATCAAGCTGTGGAATTTGTTGAAAAAAAGGCTGGAAGGGCCAGGCTCGCCGTAGCGATGGAGCTTCAAGGGGCCATCCGAAAGCTCAACCGCATCGAGCGGGATGCTTGTTTGTTGCTGGTTCCTGCGGCTGCAGGGGGATTCGTTTTCAGCCGGGACGCGGGTGCCGTGGCGAGCATTCTAGCTGGCGGCGCGCTCATGGTGGCGAACTTCCATCTTCTTTGGAGGTTCGTAAGGAGAGCTTGGGAAAGGGAGGGGATGGAGCGCGGCGTTTTCCTGGCCGGGATCTTCTTGCTCTTTTTTCTTTTTCTCGGAGCGGTCTGGGGCTGCCTGATCGTTCTCAAGTTGCCGGTACTTCCGTTTTTCGTCGGAACCCTTTGTCTGGTGGTGTCGATCTTCTTGCACGGCCTCCTGCTGGTGTAGTCGCGGGAGCTTCGAAAGGGGCCGCGTCATGGAACACGCTTTCACCTGGTATTCGGTGACGCCGTTTTCCAAATGGATACCGATCCATGTGTTTCACTCCCTTCTGGCGCTCCTGATCTTGGTGCTCGTGTCCTGGAGGATCCGGGTGAGCCTGCGCAAGGCCAAGGATCCCTTGGTCCCGGAGGCGTCGTTCTCGATGCGCAACGTCTGCGAAATCGTGGTCCAGGCGCTTCAGGGGCAACTCAGAAGCATCATCGGACACCACGGTGAGCGCTACATGCCCTTGATCGGCGGGCTCTTTCTTTACATCTTCTTTTGCAACATCCTCGGGGTCATTCCGGGCTTCGTGCCGGCCACGGACAGCCTGAGCACGAACCTTTCCATGGCGATCATCGTATTCGTCTACTACAACTACCAGGGATTCAGGGAGCACGGTGTCGGGTACCTCAAGCAGTTCGCCGGCCCGATCCTCTGGCTGGCACCCCTTATGTTTCTGATCGAGCTCTTGAGCCACCTTTTCCGACCCATGTCGCTCTCGATCCGGCTTTTCGGGAACATGTTTGGCGACCACATGGTCCTTGGAATCTTCTCGGGTCTCGTGCCTTTGGTGGTGCCGGTCATTTTCATGATTCTCGGGATCGTGGTCTCCCTGATCCAGGCATTCGTTTTTGCCGTTCTTGCGACGGTGTACATCGCGCTTGCGGTCTCCCACGAGCATTGAACCGGGCGTACGGCCGGAAGCATCTTGCGGTCTCCGGAATCGAAGGGGCCGCAGGAGGATGATTCAAATGGGTTGTGGCAGCGTTTGGCGGGAACAAACAGGACAGAAAGGAGCCAAGGGAATGAAGAGGAACAAGGCACTCCTGCGCGTGGCAGCTCTCGTGGTGTTCATGAGCCTCGCTCTGCCCATGATCGCGGCGGCCGAGGAAGAGGCGGCGGCCGGAGGCAGCGCCGGCGACTACTTGAAGAAATTCGGTCTCGCCATCGGCGCCGGCCTCGGGCTGGGTCTGGCTGCTTTTGGCGGCGGCCTCGGCCAGGGCAGAACCGCGGCGGCGGCTCTGGAAGGAATTGCCCGGAACCCGGGCGCCGCGGACAAGATGTTCGTCCCGATGATCATCGGCCTGGCGCTGATCGAGTCCCTGGTGCTTTACACCTTCATCATTGCGATCTTCCTTCAGGCCAAGATCTAGGGCCTGTCCAGAAGAAGGCTTGGGGCAGGCTGGGCCCAACACAGGGGAAGGCCGCCTTTACAGCCTGCATGCCCGCCGCCAAGGGGTCCCGGTTTCCGCACCCGGCCGAAACCGGGACCTTTCCTTTCTCCAAGCTTTGAGGTCTGTGCGGCGACCTTTGCGCCGGATGGGCGGACGCCTCGAAGCCGCGCCAAAGCCGAAGAAGGACGGCTTGGGAGCGCCTGAGGCCTGAGTTTCAGCGGCCAGGCTCGGCTTGGGGGCAACGAGTCCGCACCGGCCTCGGGGGCTTCTGGGGAGGGCGCTCGCCGTGGAAGATGTCGCGGACGTCGTTGTCATTGGCGGCGGCATTGTGGGGTGCTCAATCGCCTTCGAGGTTGCGGGCCGGCACCCGGATCGCTCCGTCTTTCTGCTGGAGCGCGGCCCATACCTCGGAGACGGCACGAGCACCCGCAACAGCTACGTCCTGCACGCCGGCATTTACTATCCCGAGGATTCGCTCAAGGCCCGTTTCTGCGTGGCGGGGAATCGTGCGCTTGCGGAATTCTGCAAGCGCTACCGGATTGCCTGGCAGCGCACCGGAAAGCTCGTGTTCGCTCGCATGCCGGCCGAAATTCCTGTCTTGGAGGCCCTCTGGCGCCAGGCTCAGCGCAATGGGGTCGAGGGAACCGAGATCCTGGAAGCAAAGGAGATGACCGCGAAAGAGCCTCACATCCGGGGCGTCGCAGCGCTTTTCGTTCCCTCGACCGCTGTGTTCGACGTAGCTCAATGGTTCCGGGTCATGGAGGCCCTTCTGTATGACCGGGCCGTCGCGGTTCTCAAGCGCACGCCCGTGGTCGGGCTGGACCGCAAAGGAGAGTTTGTCGAGGTGGCGACCCGGAACCGGGGCTGCGTTCTGGCTCGATCCGTGGTCAACGCCGCAGGCCTGCACGCAGACGAAGTGGCGAACTGGCTTGGTAACGCCTATCGGATCTATCCGGTCCGAGGGGATTATTTCTCACTGACCGACAGGGTTTCGTTCCTTGTGGGGAGGGCCGTGTATCCGTGCCCCGGCTCCTTGGGGTTGGGGATCCACCTGACGAGGCTCTGGGACGGCACGGTCCTCGTGGGGCCGGACGCCCGGTACGTGCAAAGCAAGGAGGATTACAGGCCTCCCGATGTGCTTTCTCCGGACGGAGACCTGGACACGAGCTCCCAGGATTTTCTTAAGTTTTTTCGTCCCGTAAAGGAATTTTTTCCGGTCGTCGAGGCGAAGGACTTCAGGCTCGCCCATTGCGGCATCCGGCCCTGCCTCCGGGCGCCAGGGGAAGAGGGTTTCCGGGATTTCAGGATCGAGCCGGACCCGAACGTCCCCCAGGTGATTCATCTGTTGGGAATCGACTCTCCGGGACTGACGGCCTCGCCCGAGATCGCGAAGCATGTGGCGCAAAGGATCGACGAGGTCCTGTCCGGCTGAACAGACGCGCTCCGGCTGCGGTTCAGTCCTCAATGCGCGTCATGCCCAGAGCGAGGTTTTGCAGGGCCTCGCGGTCCCGGATGTGGATGCGATTGCGCTCCACGCGCAGGAGGCCCTGGCGGGCGAGCTTGCGAAAGGTTCGGGAAAGGGTCTCGGGGGTGGTGCCGATCTGGCTGGCCACCTGTCCTTTCGTGATGGGCAGGCGCACCACCCCGGGGTTCTGTGATTCCTCAGGAAGGTCCAAAAGCAGGCTGGCCAGGCGCCCCGCCACCTCTTTCAAGGAAAGCCCTTCGATCTTCTGGGTGAACGCACGGAGGCGACGGGAGAGGGTTGCGAGCATGTTGAGCAGGATCTGGGGCTTTCTGGAAGCCAGGTCGAGAAAACGAACCCTTGGAAAGTACAGGAGCCTGCTCTCCTCGAGCGTAGAGGCAGACGCCGGGAAATTGCTTCCGCTGAAGACCGGCACCTCTCCGACCGGCTCACCCGTGCCGAAGATGTGCAGGATGTGTTCCTTGCCGTCCGGCGAAATCTTGAAGACTTTCACCTTTCCCGACAGGACGAGATAGAAACCGTTGGCCGAATCCCCTTCCTGGAAAAGGGCTGCGTTCCTGGGCAGGCGTTTTTCGAAGGCGATGTCCAGGAGGTCCCTTCGATCCGAGTCTGAAAGACCCGCGAACAGGGGTGAGGCGTCGAAAGCGGTCTTGAGCAGGGACACGGGGGATCCTTGTTTCGATTGCCGGGCAAAGGCAAGTTCGAAAGTTCGAATGGCTTCCTATACCCGAGACAAGGGAATTGTCAACCCGCCCGGAGATGGGTGTGGCGATTTGGCGGCCGCGGCCTTTTGCCGGTCGGCGGCAGGCGCCTTGAAAAGGAAAGACCCTTTCAGATATAGAAATCCGAACGACATCCGTTGCACGAGGACGCGCTTGAGTTGCCCGTGATGAAAGAGAAAAAGGCTCCGACAACGCTCTCCAGCCAGGTGGAACCCGAGGGTCAAGAATCCTGCGGCCAGCAGCGGTCTGGCCCTGGCGCATCCGGCGCAGGGGCCGGCCCAAGCGGGCAGACGGCCCCCCCTGGGCCGGAGGGGCGCACGGCGCCTGCGGCGAGGCCAGCAGTCACGGCGCAGGAGCTGGCCCTAAAGCAGCGGGAAATCTCCGTCTCCGAGTTCTTCACCAAGAATCGCCATCTTCTCGGTTTCGACAATCCCAGTCGAGCCCTGCTGGCCACGGTCAAGGAGGCCGTCGACAATTCCCTCGACGCCTGCCAGGAAGCCCATGTGCTGCCGGAAATCCTGGTCGAGGTCCGGCAGATAGACGAGAATCGATTTCGGGTGATCGTGGAGGACAACGGACCGGGGATCGTGCGGCACCAGATCCCGAAGATTTTCGGCAAGCTCCTGTACGGGTCCAAGTTCCATACGTTGAAGCAGAGCAGGGGCCAGCAGGGCATCGGGATCTCGGCTGCCGGCATGTACGGCCAGCTCACGACCGGAAAGCCCGTGGCGATCATCTCTTGCAGCCGGCCGGGCCGGCCCGCCCATTCCTACGAGATTCAGCTCGACACGGAGAGAAACCAGCCCATCGTGCTCAAGGAAGCCGAGGTCGACTGGAAAGGCGGCAGGTGCGGCACCCGGGTGGAGATCGAACTGGAGGGGAGGTACCAAAAGGGGCGGCATTCGGTGGATGCCTACCTTCAGCAGACCGCCCTGGCAAATCCTCATGTCGAAATCACGTATGTGCCCCCGAAAGGAGAGCCCGTGCGGTTCGAGCGGCAGGTGGAGAGTCTGCCTCCGGACCCGAAAGAGATCCGTCCCCACCCGTACGGCGTGGAACTGGGCGCTCTGCAGGGCATGCTCAAGTCGGCGAAGGGACAAAGGCTCTCGACGTTTCTCTCTACGGCGTTTTCTCGGGTGAGCCGGCGCACGGCAGAAGAGATCTGCACCCGGGCGGGCTTGAAAACCGAGGCCAAGGCGCACATGCTCACATTGGAGGAGGTGGAGCGCCTGTTCAAGGCCATCGGCGCGACCCGGATCCTGGCGCCTCCGACGAATTGCCTTTCACCCATCGGAGAGGAAGTGATTCTGAGAAGCCTCCAGGGCCAGATCCGCGCGGACTTCTATTCGGCCAGGACCCGCGCTCCGGTCGTTTACAGAGGCAATCCCTTTCTGGTGGAGGTGGGGTTGGCTTACGGCGGAGAACTCCCCGCAGAGGAGCCGATTACACTCTACCGGTTCGCCAATCGGGTGCCCCTCTTGTTTCAGCAGTCGGCCTGCGCCATTACCGAAGCCGTGCTGCGGATCGACTGGAAGGCCTACGGGCTCACCCAGCCAAAGGGATCCTTGCCTATCGGCCCGGCTGCCGTCCTGGTTCACGTGGCCTCGGTGTGGGTGCCGTTCACCTCCGAAAGCAAGGAGGCGATCGCGGACTACGAGGAGATCGTTCGGGA
>Ga0209162_1000076_pt1 | contig 95055 bp, 88 predicted proteins | sample YNPNPMetaG_FD_187121 | JGI IMG/M metagenome (GOLD analysis project Ga0209162, IMG submission 187121) | Anoxygenic and chlorotrophic microbial mat microbial communities from Yellowstone National Park, USA - YNP NP MetaG (SPAdes) (version 2) ...
CCGGAAGGGACGAGGAAGTGGACAGAGATCTACGACCGCCGTTGATCATCGCGCGCTGAAGAAGGATGCGAGCCGCAACGCCGCGCCGGGGGCGAGCGTCTCTTCTGCGGACCAGTGCAGGAATACGACCCCGGGCGGCGTCTTGGCGCTCCATTGCACGACGATCCGCCGCGCGCCGTCGCTGAGGGCGAAAAAGCCCGCCGGAACCAGCCGCAGCCCGTCGCGCGGCAGCGCCGGGCCGTCCATCTGCATCCGCCCCGTGGGCTCCTCGCCGGGGTTGATCAGGCGGCGCTGAACGGGGCTTCCCGTGGCATCGAGCCATTCCAGGATCTCCGCATCGATGTCCGCCGGGGCGGCCTCGGCGCGGTGCGCAATGGCGGCTTCCACAGGCCGGGCCGTCGGGTTGGCCAGCGTCGTTTCCATGTAAAGCCCGCGGGCGCTGAGCGCATACCGCAGCTTCGCCTGAAGGCCGTTTTCCAGCGTGGCCGTCAGCAGCGCCTGGTCGGCCGCCGGACGCTCCGCGCGCCACCGCAGGGGCCATGCGGGCGCGCGCCGGTCGCGGTGGGCGCCGGCCGAAATCCCGCCCGTGTCCGGATAACGGAGGTCGTTGAGCGGCGCAGCGCGCAGCAGCTCCCGGCCGCGGATTTTGTCATAAAACCGGACCACGCGCCCGGATAATTCCGGAACAATATCCACGTGCCATTGCCGGTTTTCCAGCGTCAATACTTCGTAATCCCGCAACCCGGAAAAGAATTTCTCGTCGAATTCCAGGCCCCTGCCCTCGTGCAGGCTCCGGATGCCGTGCTCGCGGACGCGCGCCAGAAAGTCCTGCGCCTGCTGCCGGAGCCGGCCGGGGTCCGCCGGCCCGTAGCGGCCGTCGCGCACTTCGCAACGAAGGCCGCGCAGCAGCGCCAGGTATTCCAGCGAAAGCCGGTCCTTGCGGATTCGCCGGCGGATCTCGTCGCTGCCGGCCGCCCTTTCCGCCTCGTCAAACAGCCGGAACCCTTCTTCGAGCAGCCGCGGCGAATAGTCGGGGACGTTGAAAATCCACAGGTGCAAGCCGCGCCCGGCCGGGGGAAGCCGGACCTCGCCGTGCAACAGGTCGAAATAGCGGCGCATCGGGCCGGCGGCCCGCCCGTAGACTCCTTCGAGAAACTCGTCCACCAGCCGCATCGCGTCCCGGGACGGGTCCCAGAGCAGCCTGGCCAGCACCCAGGACCGCAGCCACGCCATCTCGCCGCCGCCGCCCTCGGCATAGGCGCCCTGCATGAACAGGCCCTTGACGCCGAGCTTCCGGTAGTGCGCGATATCGGCCGCCAGCTCGTCAAAATCCGGAAATGGCAGCAGGTAATGGGTGAAATTCGTATTGTAATGCCAGATATACAGCTGGTTCGTGATTTTCGCCCAGGCTTGCAGGTTGCGGTAAAAATACGCGCTCCTGGGGCACGAGGCGAACGGGTGCGCCGTGCAGATGCCGATGGGGCAGAGCCGGATGCGGACGTTGGGCCGCGGCCGCACGCGCAGCGGCGGCGCCTCGGTATACCAGTACGCCAGCGTGTCGATCAGCTTGTCCGGATGCTTCCTGCCGATCTGCTCGGCCAGCGCGTTGACAAACCGCAACACCGGCCCGCTGTGCGCGCCGCCTTCTTCCTCCTCAGCGCGGCGGCAGCGGTCGCACTCGCACCACCCTTCCCAGTCGTTCTGGCTCACCGAGAAGATCGTCGCCTCCGGATGTTCGGCGATCCACCGCTCCACCGCCTCCACCGCGATGCGCAGCACGTCCGGGTTGGTCAGGCAAAGCTGGCCCCGTTCGACCCGCCTTTTTCCGTCAATCAGTGAAAAATACTCGGGATGTTCGGCAAAATACTTCTCCGGGGGCACCAGACGGTAAAACGAATGGACGAAGGGATAATAGCCGATTTTTCCGCCGGTCGAATCGTCCAGCCGCGAGTGATTGCCGTTGGTCCGGTTCCGCGCCGCCCAGTCCCGGTCGAACGCCTCGGTGAAAAAGGGTTCCCGGTACTCGAAGGCCGGCTCCTGGCGGATGCGCAGCTTTTCCAGCGGGATCGTTCGCAGGCGGGGAATGCGCGCCACATCGCTCGTAAACCAGCGGCAGCCGAGCCTCTCCAGGAATTCGTACACGCCGTACATCGTGCCGCGCTGGCCGCCGCCCGCAATCAGCAGATGTCCGCCCCGCGTCTCGATGACGAACCCTTCCGGCCCGAGGTCCGCCGGGACCGCCCCGGGCGCGATGCGCTGGAGCACCCGGCTCCGCCCGATCAGCACCAGCGGGCCTCGCACCTTTCGCGAGTCGTCGGCCAGAGGCAGCCGCGCGCCGCTCATGTCGGCGATAAATCGCCGGAACTCCTCTGCGGCGCGGCGCTCGGCCGGCGGCGCCTGCGCAGAGATGACCACCGTATAACGCGAAACGCCGTCGCGCACCAGGTCCCGCCCGGAAACCGCGGCGCAAAACAGGGGCAACAGGAACAAAGCATGCCGCCTCATTGCCGCAACCTTCCTCGCAACTGGTACAGCCATACGAGCGCGCGGTTCATGAGCTCCTCTCCGGCGCCGACGGCCGCGGGGGCCACTGCCGGGTCGGCCCCGTAGCCGCCCTCGGCCGCCGCTTCAATCGTGGGGAAATACTGGTGATATCCGTTGGAATATCCAAAGAAAAAGAGCGTCTTCAGACGCGCCCGCTCCTTGAGCCGGACTGCGTGGCTCGAGAAAAACTCGCCCGAAACGGCCACGAATCCCGTTTCCCCGTCCAGCAGGCCGGCCATCAGCCGCGGCCGCACCCCGGCCGCGTATTCATCCTGGTAATTCCGCACGAGTTCCGGGAAAAACGCCTTTTCATACATCATGGCGATGACGGGATTTTTCAGGTCCACGCGGGAGGGGAAGGCGAACCGCTCCTCCCGCAGCCGGAGCGCGGGCGCGGCCGGGGCCGCCGGCGACAGAGTGCGCGCCAGCCTCACCGCCTCCTGCCCGAGCGCCCGGCCGTAGGCCCGGTAGTCCATCCCGCCGCGCTCCGTCCTCAGATCGCCGGCCGCGCCCTGAAGGAAAATGGCCGCCGCGCCCAGCCCGCTTCGCACCGCCTGCTTCAACGGCCCGACGTAATCGGCCGAGAATTTCAGCGTCTCCGCAGGCAGCGTGGTCGGATGCGCCGCCCAGTTCACCACCAGGGCGAGCGGCTCGCCGGATTCCCTGTCGATCCGCAACACGGCCAGATCGGGGTCAACCGGCCGTGGTTCGAGTTTCGTGTGCCGGTTGGCGTTCATGCCGCGCAGCGGCGCGGCCGCGGCCGCCAAGCGGGCGGGGACGCGGCGCGCGTCGGCCTCCACGACCGCCTCGACGATGGCGTCCTCGAGCTGCCGGTAGTACCGCAGCGCCGCATCGAACCGGCCCCGCCCCTTGCCCTCGGCATCGGTCAGCTCAAGCACGGGGCCGTGGTGCGTGTGCGAGCCGCCGATCACAGACCAGCGGATGCCCGCCTGCTTTTCGAGCCGCTCGCGGATCCGCTCGAGAGAGCCTTCCCCGGGGCTGCGGCCCAGGTCGAGCCCCACGATGGCCAGCTTTTCTCCTCCTGCGGCGATGACCAGCGCCTCGGCATACAGCGGGTCGAGCACGCCTTCCGAAAGCCTGTCGTGGCGGTCCCCGTAGCCCCACATCGGCACCGGCTCCCGCGGCGTGATCTCGCGCCGCGCGGCGCCCGCCTCAAAGCCTTGCCCCGCGCAAAGCAACGGAAACAGGAGCAGAACGAATTGTTTTACCGCGTTCCTACGCATGGAACTCCAGAATATCGCCGTCCTGAACGACGTAGTCCCGGCTCACCGGCAGCCCCTCCTCGAGCCGGTCCCGCCGGTACAGCCGCGCCAGCTTCAGGCGCTCGGCGAAGTCCTTGTGGACATGCCGCGCCGCATCGAGCACCGTGGCCCCGCGCTTCAGCACATAGGGAGCGGCGAGGTCGGGCTTCCTGCCGGGCGCCTTGGTGTAGACGCGCACCACGTCCAGCAGCTCGAAGCAGCGGCGCATCAGGCGGTCCAGCCCCTCGCCGGTGGCGGCGCTTGCCGGCAGGCACTCGTAGCGGCCGTCATACAGCTCGGCGAGCGCCGCGAAATTGTCCCGGCCTCCCGGCTGGTCGATCTTGTTCACCACCATCACTTCGGGCCGCCGCAATTTCCACGCCTCCAGCTGGTTCTCGATGAATTCGATTTCCGAAAGATCGTCCGGGTCGTCGGCCGCCACCACCAGCAGCGTGCGGTCGGCGCGCCGCAGCACTTGCGCCACCCACGGCTCCACCCACTCCGGCGCCAGCGGCGGCAGGTCGATGAGCTGGATCTGCACGTCCTCGAATTGCGCCATGCCGGGCGTCGGCGAGTGCGTGGTGAACGGATACGGGGCCACCTCGGGGCGCGCATGCGTCAGCGCCGCCAGCAGGCTGGACTTGCCCGAATTCGGCGGCCCGAGCAGCGCCACCTGACCCACGCCTTCCTTCTCGATCAGATAAAACGGCGCCGCCCGCGCCGGGCCTTTCTTCTGGCTTTCCTTGCGAAGCTGGGAAAGCCGCCTCTTGATGTCCGCCTGGAGCTTCTCCGTGCCCTTGTGCTTGGGCAGTACGGCGTACATCTTCTCCAGCGCTTCGATCCGCTCGGCGATCGTGGCCGCCCGGCGGTACTCCTCTTCCGCCGCCAGATATTCAGGACCCAGGTTGGCCGGCATGGCGTTCTCCGCCGATTGAATCTATCACCACCGGGCAAGGCCGGCGCCGCCCAGGTTCATTCTTTCCGCGACAGCCGCGGTCTTTCCTGCTATAGTCAAGTCAGCCTTTTGAATTCCCGCGCTCTCCGGCAGGCAAGCCTATCCGGGCGGAGTGCCCGATGCAACCGGGCGGCCGAAGCCGGCCGCCGACCTGACTGGAGAATGTATGCAAACCGGCCACGTCTTCCGCGCCTGGGGACGAATCCTTCAAGGATACGCTCCGGCTCTTTCTATCGAAATCACGCGGGAATGCCCGCTGCGCTGCCCGGGCTGTTACGCCTACGAGCCGAACCACCTTGGCGGCGAGGTCACGCTGCGTCAGTTGAGCGACTTCAGGGGCGATGAGCTCGTCGAGCGCGTTCTCCGCCTCGTGGAAGAACTGCGCCCGCTCCATGTCTCGCTGGTCGGCGGCGACCCGCTCGTCCGCTACCGCGAACTGGAGCGCATCGTGCCGCTGCTGGTCTCCCGCGGCATTCATGTGCAAGTGGTCACCAGCGCGTTCCGTCCGCTGCCGGCTTCCTGGCGCCGGCTGCCGCGGCTCACCGTCGTCGTCTCGATCGACGGACTCGAAGAGGAGCACAACCGCCGCCGCGCCCCCGCCACCTACGAGCGGATCCTGAAAAACATCGAGGACAGCCGGATCACCGTGCACTGCACGATCACCCGCCAGATGGCTTCCCGGGCCGGCTCGCTCGAGCAGTTCCTCCGTTTCTGGTCGGACCGCCCGCAAATCCGGCGCGTCTGGTTCAGCGTGTTCACCCCGCAACGGGGCGCTGAGGCGGCCGAGCGGCTCACCCCCGGCGAGCGCAAGCAGGTGGTGGAAGAGCTGCTGCGCCTGCGGCCTCTGTTCCCGAAGCTCGACATGGCGCCCAGCGCCCTGCGGCAGTTCCTGACGCCGCCCTCTTCGCCGGATGCCTGCATCTTTGCCAAGACCACCCGAACCGTGTCGGCGGATCTCAGCACGCCCGTGACGCCATGCCAGCTCGGCGGCGATCCCGACTGCTCCGAATGCGGCTGCGTCGCCGCCATGGGCCTGGCCGCGGTGGGCGCCTACAAAGTGGGGGGCATGATTTCAGCCGGCGCGCTGTTCCATCTTTCGCACCGCATCGGCGGCCTTGTCGCCTCCCGCCGCAAACAGAGGCAGCCGCGCGAAGAGTTCATCCAGATCGGCGCCGCCGCCCCGGCCGGCACCGCCGGGGCTCGTCCCGGGGCGTGATCTGAGCCGGCGCCCGCCGCCGGTCAGACTTCGGATTCCAGCACGAGCTCCTCGTTCTCGTTCACAATCTGCGGGCCGCGCTTGAGCAGCTCCTGCCCGTACAGGAAACCTTTGTCGAAAGCCTGGAGATTCAGGTCCCGGAACCGCTCCGGCACGCTTTCCCCCACCGCTTTTCGCGCGGCATCGGCGCTGACCGCCGAGGTAATGGCGCACAGGAACCCGGCCATGATCACGTTCAGCACCATCTTCTTGCCGAGCTCCTCGGCGAAGCGCGTTGCCGGGATTCCGTAAATCTTCAACCCCTGGGCCAGATGATCCAGCTTCACCAGGTCCTCTTCGACCAGCAGGATCCCGCCCGGCTTCACCTCGGGGGTGAAGCGCGTGTAGGCCTCCTGCGACATCACCACCAGAATGTCCGGCCGGGTCACATACGGGTACAGCACGGGCTCGTCGCTGACGATCAGCGCAGCGCTGGCCGCGCCTCCGCGCGCCTCGGGACCGTAGCTCTGCGTCATGGTGGCGAAACGGCCTTCATGCACCGAAGCGGCGCGGCCCAGAATGTGCGTCGCCAGGATCACGCCCTGGCCGCCAAAGCCGGCGATGCGGATCTCTTTCAGCATTCTTTGCTGCACCCCTCGCTGTGGTGTTCCTCGAGCTGCGGCGGGAACTCGCTGTAGTGCGGCCCCAGTTGCCGGCGCATCCGCGTCAGGTAGTCCTCGCGCTCGCGGTCGACGAATTCACCCACGATGATGTCGCCGCCCGGAACAAGCGCGGCCTCCCAGGTCGGGCAACCGTGCCGTATCTTCGAGCGCTTCTTGTAGTCGAGCATTGCCTGGAGCGCATCGCCCATGTTGTTCTTGCGCTGATAATACGTCGGGCAGGGGCTGAGCACCTCGATAAAGCGGAATCCCTTCTTCTTGAGCGCCTTTTCGAGCGTGCGCTCCAGCTGGACCACGTGAAAGGCCGTCCACCGGGCCACGAAGCATGCCCCGGCCGCGTCCACCAGCTGCGGCAGGTTCAGCTCCGGCTCGAACGCCCCGTAGGGAGTGGTCGTCGACACCGAGCTGGCCGGCGTGGTCGGGGCCACCTGCCCGCCGGTCATGGCGTAAATCATGTTGTTGATGCACACCACGAGGATGTCGATGTTGCGGCGCGCGGCGTGGATCAGATGATTGCCGCCGATCGACGTCAGGTCGCCGTCGCCCGAATAGACGATGACGTTCAGCTCGGGGTTGGCCAGCTTCAGCCCGGTGGCGAAGGGGATGGCGCGGCCGTGCGTGGTGTGGAACGAGTCCAGGTTCATGTAGCCGCTCACGCGCCCCGAGCAGCCGATGCCGCTGACGATGGCCGTCTTCTTCAGGTCGATGTCCTGCTTCAGCAGCGCGTGCGCGAAGCTGTTCACCGTCGTGCCGATGCCGCAGCCCGGACACCAGATCGTCGGGATGCGGTCCTGCCGCAGCAGGTCTTCCACCGGATTGTGGACATGCAGTTCCGTTGTGCTCATTTCGCCCCTCTCTCGATGGCCGCCAGAATGTCGGCCGGGTCATGCACCGTGCCGCCGGCGTGCGGCACGCTGATCACCTTGCACTGCCCGCCGGCGCAGCGCTCCAGTTCGATCACCACCTGCCCCATGTTCAGCTCGGGCATCACCATCGCCTTCACCTTCGGGGCCAGCTCGCGGATGAGCTTTTCGGGGAAGGGCCACACGCAGATCAGCCGCAGCGTGCCCACCCGGATGCCCTTCTCGCGCGCCATCTGCACCGCGCGCAGCGCCACGCGCGAGGTGATGCCGTAGCTCACCACCACCACCTCGGCGCCTTCCAGCTGGTCGCTTTCCACCATCACCAGCCGGTCGGCCGCGCGGCGGATTTTCTCAAACAGACGCGTGACCAGCTCCCGCTGCGTGGCCGGGTTGAGCGACGGGTAGCCGCGCCGGTCGTGCGTCAGTCCCGTGACGTAAATCTTGTAGCCTTCGCCCGCGTGCGCCATCTCGGGCACCAGGTCCTCGCCCGGCTCGTACAGCCGGAACTCTTCCGGCGGCTTCTTCGTGTGCCTGCGCGGGTAGATCTCGATCTGCTCGGCCGGCGGAATCACCACCTTCTCCGTCATGTGGCCGACGCATTCGTCCATCATGAACATCACCGGCACGCGGAATTCCTCGGCCAGGTTGAACGCCTTGATCGCCAGGTCGAAGCACTCCTGCGGCGAGTTCGGGCTCAGCGCGATGACCGCATAATCGCCGTGCGAGCCAAACCGCGCCTGCATCATGTCGCCCTGCGACGGCAGCGTCGGCAGGCCCGTCGACGGGCCGCCCCGCTGCACGTCCACGAACACCACCGGCGTCTCCGTCATCGCCGCCAGCCCGATGTGCTCCATCATCAGGGAAAAGCCCGGGCCCGAGGTCACCGTGAACGCCTTCTGCCCCGCCCACACCATGCCCTGGATCGCAATGGAAGAGGCGATCTCGTCCTCCATCTGGATGAACACCCCGCCCACCTCCGGCGCCCGCGCCGCAAATCGCTCCACGATCTCCGTGCTCGGCGTGATCGGATAGCCCGCCGCGAACCGGGCCCCCGCCGCCAGCGCCCCCTCGCAGCAGGCCGCGTCGCCGTTGATGAAATGCGTGCCCGTCAGCACACAACGCGGATCGGCGTGCATTACTTCTTCACCCCCTTTGCTTCTCCGTTCGCCGGCAGCCGGAACCCGAAAATGGCGAAATCAGGGCAATACATTCCGCACAGGTTGCACCCCGAGCATTTCTCCGGCGCCACGATGTGCGGCGGGTGGTAGCCCTTCGCATTGAACGCGCTGGACAGCTCCAGGACATGGGTCGGACAGAACTCGACACAAAACCCGCAGCCCTTGCAGCGCTCCGTCGTAATCGCAACCGTTCCCTTGGGCATCAGCCCCTCCTTGACACTACTGGTCCCAGCAATCCGTATGCCAGTCTTTCAGATGTGGAACTCTTCAACATCTCCATCATGAATCAACAACTTTCCAGATTCGATTCCCGCCCTTGGGTGACATGCCCCACCCCCTCCACTGGGGCATTCTGCGAGTCCGGCTCACCCTTCCAGCAGCATATAGGTCGCCGAGCCGGCCGCGATCAGTCGCCCGTGGCTGTCTTTCACCTCCACTGTGGCAAAAGCCAGCGTCTTGCCCATCTTGATAATCCGCGCCCGGGCGTGCACCTTGCCGTCGGAGACCGGCCGCAGGTAGTTGACCTTCAGCTCCACCGTCGTCGCCGGCCGCCCTCCCAGCTTGCCGATGATCGCCACCCCGGCCGCCGCATCCACCAGCGTCGCCGTCACCCCGCCGTGCAGCGTGCCGAGCACGTTCAGCTTGTGCGGCTCGATTGTGCATTCCAGCGCGACGCCGTCCTTGTAGACGCGCGTCACGCGCAGGCCCAGGTGGGCGTTGAACGAGATGCGCTCCATCAGCGCATTGAGGCGCGCCTTGTCGAAGCCTTGCGTCCGCAAACCACCAGTGTAGGATAGCCGTAGCATGTCTGAACGGATCCATGAAACCCGCCGCGGCGGCGTGCTGGTGCTGACGGTCGACAATCCGCCTGTCAACGCGCTCGACCGCGAAGTCCTCGAGTCACTCGCCGCCGCCGTCGAGCGCGCGGCCGCGGACGGCTCGGTCGGCGCCATCGTGCTCGCCGGGGCGGGGAAGAACTTCATCGCCGGGGCCGACATCAGCCTCTTTCCGCGCATTGCCGCCGGCGAGATTCCGCCCGTGCCGTGGCAGGATTATTTGAACCGCATCGAAGCCTGCCTCAAGCCGTTGATCGCCGCCATCCAGGGCGCGGCCCTCGGCGGCGGCCTCGAGACGGCCATGGCGTGCCACTACCGCATCGCCGCGCGCACGGCGCAGCTCGGCCAGCCGGAGGTCAAGCTCGGCCTGATCCCTGGCGCCGGCGGTACGCAGCGGCTGCCGCGGCTGGCCGGCGTCGGGAAGGCGATGGAGATGTGCGCCTTCGGCGAGCCTCTCGGCGCCGGGGCGGCGCTCGAGGCCGGCATCGTCGACCGCGTCGTCGACGGGGACCCCCTCGAGGCCGCCGTGGAATTCGCGCTCTCCTCTCCCCCGGTGCGCCGCACGCGGGACCGCAGCGAAAGGCTCTGCTCGCCGGAAGAGGCCGAGTCGCTGGCCGACTTCTTCCGCCAGTCGGCCCGCCAGCGCATGCCGCACCAGAAGGCCCCCGAAGCCGCCGTCGAGGCCGTGGCCGCAGCTGCCCGCCTGCCGTTCGAAGAGGGCCTGGCCGCCGAGCGCCGGCTCTTCGAACAATGCCTGCACGGGGAACAGGCCAAGGCGCTCATCCACGTCTTCTTCGCCGAGCGCTCGACGGCGAAGGTCCCGGAACTGGCTTCCCTTCCGGCGCCGCCGCCCGTCCGCCGCGCGGCGGTCATCGGCGCGGGTACCATGGGCTCCGGCATCGCCGTCTGCTTCGCCAACGCGGGCATCCCCGTCCGGCTGGCCGATGCCTCGCCGGAAGCGCTTGAACGCGGCCTGGCGCAAATCCGCCGGCAGTATGAGTCGGCGGTAAAGAAGGGCCGCCTCGCCGAGGCCGATGCGGAGCAACGTACGGCGCTGATCCGCCCCGCCGGAAGTCTTGAGGAGGCCGTCGCGGAGGCTGACGCCGTCGTCGAGGCCGTCTTCGAGGACCCGGCCGTCAAGCAGGAAGTCTTCCGCGCCATCGACGCCGCGGCGAGGCCCGGCGCGCTGCTGGCCACCAACACCTCCACGCTCGACATCGACGAAATCGCCGCCGCAACAAAACGGCCGGAATCCGTTCTGGGCCTGCACTTCTTCAGCCCCGCCCCGGTGATGCGGCTTGTGGAGGTGGTGCGCGGCCGGGCCACGGCGCCGGAGGCGCTGGCCGCCGCGCTCGAGCTGGCGCGCCGGCTGCGGAAGATCCCCGTGCTGGCGGGCAACTGCTTCGGCTTCATCGGCAACCGCATGTTTCTGCCCTACCGCACCCAGGCCGTCGCCATCGCCGAGCAGGGCGGCGTGCCGGAGGAAATCGACGCCGCGCTCACCGGCTGGGGTTTCGCCATGGGGCCGCTCGCCGTCGGCGACCTGATCGGCCACGACGTCTGGCTCATGATCCGCCGCGAGGCGCTGCGCCGCGGCGTGCCGCACATCCCGCCCTCGGCCTTCGAGGACGAGCTGCCGCGGCTCGGCCGGCTCGGCCAGAAAAGCGGCTTTGGCTGGTACCGCTACGACGAGAACCGCCGCCCGCAGCCCGACCCCGAACTGCTGCGCCTGCTGCGCGAATACGCTGCGGCGCGCGGCATCGAGCAGCGCGACTGGAGCGCCGAGCAGATCCGCGAGCGCACGTTGCTGGCGCTGCTGAACGAGGGCGCCCGCGTACTGGACGAGGGCATGGCCCTCCGCCCCGCCGATATCGACGTCGTCTTCGTTCACGGCTTCGGCTTCCCGGCGTGGCGCGGCGGGCCCATGCATTACGCCGAATCGCTGGGCAAGGCCAGGGTGCTGGCGCGCCTGGAGGCTCTCTATGACGAAGACGGCCCGTTCTGGAAACCGGCCGACTGGTGGCGCAAGTAAGGCGGCAGCGGACGCTGCGGATTCAGAGGCGCGAACAGAGGCCGGCGTTTGTGCCGAACGACGGCCGGAGTGAGCGGTCATCGGCGGGCCGGCAACGCGGGTCCTGCGCCGGGGTGTTAGATGACCGTCCGCGGCTCCGAATGCGCCGCCGGCAAGCAGGCGGGCCCGGGCAGGCAGCCCGGCGTCAGATCGTCGCCGACAACCAGAGAAGCGCGTTTTGCGCCCAGAACAGCAAGCGCAGCGGCCACCGCAAGGCCAAAGACGCGTTCACGCGGTTCGTGCGGCTGTCGTTGGCCCGGCACAGGTCGAGCTGGTATCGGCGAGCCGGATCGATCCTGGCCGAGGCGATCCGCGCCGGCCGGGTGAATTCGAACTTCACCCAGCGCGAGGCGCCGTCCCAGGCGCGGCGCTCGACGTGGCCGTCGTCGAAGCGGATCTCGATTTCCTGGGGCGCCACCGCGTCTCCGAGCCGCTCGACCTTCACCCAGGACTCATACCGCGGCTTTTCGCCCCGTTTTTCCCGCTCCATATCCATTTTTTCGGCGTCTTTGCGTGAAATGGTCCCGAATTTTCCGTTCCTTTCGAACACGCCTGATGGGGAAGAAATGCGGCGGCTGCCGATTTCGCCGACGGCGTAGTCCAGCCGGCGGGCGCCAAAGACAAACTGGTCGAAGAACCAGTCCATGTTGCGGCCGGAAACCTCGTTCACCACCTGCTGGAAGTCGCGCGAAGAAGGGTGACGAAAACGCCAGCGCTGGTGGTATGCGCGCATGACGCGGGCCATGGTTTCCTCGCCCAGAATCCCCTCCAGAGTGCGCAGGGCCACGCCGGTCCGCGAGTACGAGCTCACCGCGTAGCTGTTGCTGTCATGGAATTCCCAGGCGCGCCGCGCCAGCGGATCGCGCACGGGATAGCCGAGGTGCGCGATGCGGTCGAAGGATTCCTGCGTCAGCCGCGGGAGCCGGAGAAAATCCCACAGATTTTTCCCGAAAAGGACGAGCGGGAGCGAAGTCCCGCCGTAAACCTTGTCCGCGATTTTCCCTGTGGAATACGTATTGAAGCCTTCGTCGAGCCAGGATTCCTCGAATTCGTTGGACGCCACCAGCTGCATCCAGAACTGGTGGCCGAATTCGTGGACGGTGACGAGTTCCAGGGTGAGGACTCCGGGCGGCAGCTTGTAGGATGTGCCGGCGGTGATGAAAGTCGGGTACTCCATGCCGCCGGCGCCGCCCGCGCCGCGGGGCGGATCCACCACGGTGATGGTCTTGTAGGGGTAGCGGCCGTACCACAGGCCAAAGTACTTCAGGGCGGTCGAAAGCGCGTGGAAATGGCGGTCCGCCTGCTCGGCATGCTCGGGCTGGAGCAGGACGATCATGCGGACGTCGGAAAGGGCGGCCTCCTCCGGCGGAATGCCGTGCAGGCGCGCGACGGCGTCAAGCTCGCCGCGGGTGACGGCTTTGCCGGCGTCGAAGAGGCGCTCCATGCGGAGGAAACCCGGCTGGGCGGTCCAGGCGAAGTCGGTTACGGACGGCTGCACGAAAAGATAAGTCGACGATTTCCGCGCTGCGTCGTCGGTCCGCTTCACCATTTCGCCTGTGGCGCCGACGACGAAGTGCGACGGGACGGTCAGCTCCACCCGGTAGTCGCCGAAGTTGGCGTAAAACTCCGAATTCGCGTGAAACTGGTGGCAATTCCAGCCGCTTTTCTCCGCGCCGCGGAAGCCGACGGTCTCCCAGACGCCGATTTTCGGGAACCATTGCCCGGCAAGGTGGAAATCCCCGCGGTAGCCGGTGCGGGCGAAAACCTTCGGCAGCTGCGTGGTGAAGCGGAAATGCAGCCGGACCGTTGCGGCCGGCCGCGCCGGCTCGGGCAGGGGAACCTCGACGACGGTGCAGTCATCGGGATTGTTGTCGTCGGGGGAAATGCAGCGAACGGCCGGCGCGAGGTCCCTGCCGTCTTCAAGGCGCAAGGAGTCGATGCGGATCCATCCCCAGCCATCGTCGGCGGCGCGGTCGCCGCGGAGCTGGCCGCCCGACTCGCGGAAGAACGTGGACCGCGTGTTGCGGAACGCGTTCATGTAGAGGTGGAAGCGCAACGCAGGGATCGTGTCCGGCGAGTCGTTCACCCAGGTGAGGGTCTGCTCGCCGGTGATCCGGTGAAGGCGCGCGTCCAGCGCCGCCCGGATGTCATAGCTCGCCACGGGACGGGCGAACTGCGCGCCGGCAGGCAGCGACAACGCGGCGAGAATGAGCCAGGTGCGCATGGGCCGGTCAGGCTGACCAGCATATCGCAGCCGCGGCTATTTTTCGACGGGGAGGCCGCGGCCGACCCACTCGCGCCAGCCGCCCGCAAGCGACAGGCAGCTGGTGTAACCCATCTTTTGCAGATTGTCGGCAGCGAGCGCGCTGCGGTAGCCGCCGCCGCAATAGAGGACGATCGTCGCGGAATGATCCGGGATGATGCGCTCGATGTCCCGCTCGATGATTCCCTTGCAGAGATGAATCGCGCCGGGAAGCCGCCCGGCTTTCCATTCGCTCTCCTCGCGCGTGTCGATCAAAAAGTGCTGCTTGCCCGACTTGCGCCATTCGAGGTATTCCGGGATGGCGATCTCCCGGATACGGCTCTTGGCCTCCTGGACCAGCTTCAGGAATCCCGGCGAGTGCTGCATGAGCCCGATTGTAGCGAACCGGGCAGGGAGGGGCGCAACCGGCTGCGCCCCTCGCCCGGCGGTTCAGCTTTGCGATGCCTCCAGCGCCTGCTTCAGGTCCCACAGCAGGTCGTCGAGGTCCTCCAGGCCGATGGAGAGCCGGACCATGTCCGGCGTGACGCCTGCGGCGAGCTGCTGTTCGGCGGTGAGCTGCTGGTGCGTGGTGGACGCCGGGTGGATGACCAGCGAGCGCGCGTCGCCGACGTTGGCCAGGTGCGAGAAAATTTTCAGCGAGTTGACGAATTTCACTCCGGCATCGTAGCCGCCCTTGATGCCGAAACTGAACACCGCGCCGGGGCCTTTCGGCAGGTATTTTTTCGCCAAGGCGTGGTATTTGCTGGACTTCAGTCCGGCATAATTCACCCAGGACACGGCGCCGTGGGACTCGAGGAATTCGGCGACCACCTGCGTGTTGTGGACGTGCCGGTCCATGCGCATGGAGAGCGTCTCGATGCCCTGAAGGAAAAGGAAGGCGTTGAAGGGGCTCAGGCAGGGGCCCATGTCGCGCAGGCCCTCGACGCGCGCCCGCAGAATGAAGGCGAGGTTGCCGAAGGTCTGGGCGAAGTTCATGCCGTGGTAGGCCGGCGAGGGCTGGTTCAGCAGCGCCGAAGGGCCTTTCGACCAGTCGAAACGGCCCGCGTCCACAATGATTCCGCCGATGGAGGTGCCGTGCCCCCCGATGAACTTCGTCAGCGAATGCAGCACGATGTCGGCGCCCCATTCGATGGGCCGGCACAGGTAGGGCGTGGCGAAGGTGTTGTCGATGAGAAATGGCAGTCCCGCTTCATGGGCGATCCGCGCGACGGCCTCGATGTCGAGCACGTTGCCGCGCGGGTTGCTGATGGTCTCCCCGTAGATCGCCTTCGTGTTCGGGCGGATGGCCTTGCGGAAGTTTTCCGGATCGTCGGGCTCGACGAAGGTCACGTCGAAGCCCAGACGGCGGAAGCTGACGTCGAACTGCGTGTAGGTCCCGCCGTACAGCGTGGAGCTGGCCACGAAGTGATCGCCCGCTTGCAGGATCGAGCTGAGGGCGATGAACTGCGCCGCCTGGCCCGAACTGAGCGCCAGGGCCGCGGCGCCGCCTTCGAGGCTGGCGACACGCTTCTCCAGCACATCCGTCGTCGGGTTCATGATCCGCGTATAGATGTTGCCGAACTTCTGCAAGGCGAACAGGGCGGCAGCGTCGGCGGTGTCCTCGAAGACGTACGAAGTGGTCTGGTAAATGGGGACGGCGCGCGCATGCGTCGTCGGGTCAGGCTCGTAGCCCGCATGCAGCGCCCGCGTGTTGAAACCGAGTTCTCGTTGAATTCCTTCTGGCTTCGACATTGTCCTCATAGTCTATCGAATAGCACTAGATCTTGTCCAGCCGGTTTGAGGGCAGCGCTTCCGCCGGGCTGGCCGGCGGGCGTCAGAGGAAGGCTCGCCGGGAAGAGCTGCACTGGAGCATTCGCACCGGGTTCGTTAATGAATTCTTCATCTTGGTGGGTTACTCTGAGTTTGTATCGGGTGTCTCACCCCCATCTCCAAATTTCAAGAGGAAAAGTCACCATTATGAACCGAACCTTGCGGCTCGGATTGATGACTCTGGCCTGTGCCCTGGCAATCTGGGGCCAGGCGGACGCCAACAAGGCTCAACTCTCCGGCACCGTTTACGACCCCAAGGGGGCGGTGGTGCCTGGAGCGACAGTGAAAGTCCGAAACGTGCGCACAGGATTTCAGCGCGAGTTGAAATCCGGGGAAGAAGGCCAGTTCCGTCTGGTGCAGCTCGACCCGGGCAGCTACGAGCTGACTGCCGAGAGCCCGGGATTCGCGCCGACGACGCTGACCGGCATCGAGCTGGGCGTGGGCGCGTCCGTGAGCCTGAACGTCACCTTGCAGCTCCAGGCGACCACGCAGACGGTGGAAGTCTCCGACACGATGATCAACGTGGCTCTGCCGGCGCCGGCGGCGATGGTCACCGGACGGGCGATCGAGGATCTGCCCATCAACGGGCGGCGCTTCCAGGACTTTGCAGCGCTGACGCCCACGGTGCAGGTGGAGCCCACGCGAGGGCAGCTTTCCTTCGCGGGGCAGCGCGGCATCAACGGCAACATCATGGTGGACGGCGCGGACTACAACCAGCCGTTTTTCGGCGGCATCCGCGGCGGTGAGCGCTCCAACTTCAACTTCACGATCCCGCAGGGCGCCATTCAGGAGTTCCAGACGGTGAGTTCGGGCTATGCGGCCGAGTACGGCCGTTCGACCGGCGGCGTGCTGAACGTGATCACCAGGAGCGGGACCAACGACGTCCACGGCGGCGGCTTCTACCAGAACCGCGACCGGAATCTCAGCGCGGACAACCCGATCTTCAAGCGGCAGCCGTCGGAGTCGCTGCAACAGTTCGGCGGCAATGTGGGCGGCCCGGTGATCCGCGACCGGATGTTTTTCTTCGCCGCTGCCGAGCACCAGCGCGCGGACACGCCCGCGCAGGTGATCTTCACGGCGCTCCAGGGCATCACGCCCAACGCCGCGACGCAGGAGGCCTACAGCTTCTTCAAGAGCCTCGAGCAGGATTTCAAGCGCGAGAACCGCGCCACGGCGGTGACCGGCAAGATGGATTACGCCTTCGCCCAGGGCCACCGTCTGACGCTGCGCTACAACCATTCGCGCTCCGAAGAGCCGAACTCGGTGACTGTCGGCGGCGCGCTGAACCCGTTCACCAACCTTGCTCTGTCGAATGAAGGCAAGGAGATCGACCGCACGCACTTCGGCACCGTGCAGTACACGCACCTGTTTTCGCCGCGCGTCGTCAATGACCTGAAGTTCAGCCAGTCGTATGAAATCCGCCCGCGCCTGTCGAACTCCGCCCTGCCCACCGTTGCTGCGGGCGTCATTGGCACTTTTGGCGCGCGCAGCTTCCTGCCGACGACGCAGGATGATTACCGCACGCAGATCACCGACTCGCTCACCGTGCTGGCCGGGCGGCACAGCCTGAAGTTCGGCATGGACCTGAGCTTTCTGAGCACGGCGCAGTTGTTCGGCTTCAACCAGTTCGGCGCGTTCTACTTCCAGAACACGGCCGACGTGGCCGGCATTCTGGACATCCTCGGCACGAGCGGCGCCGTGCCCAACCGGTTCGACCACCCGGGCGTGATCTACCGGCGGCAGATCGGCAACCTGCTGGCCGATTTCGACGCAAAGCAGCTGGCCCTGTTCGCGCAGGACTCCTGGCGGGTGACCAACAACCTGACGCTCGACTTCGGCTTGCGCTGGGAAGGCCAGTGGAACCCGAAGGTGGAAGCGAACAACACGACTCTGGTCAACCGCGTCAACATCGACTACCCGCTGGGACGCCTGGATGTGACGCGAATCAAGGACAACCTGAAGCAGTTCATGCCGCGCGGCGGCTTCGCGTGGACGCCGTTCGGGAAGCGCACGGTGATCCGCGGCCACGGCGGCATCTTCTACGCGGCCACGCCGCTGTTGCTGTATTCGGGACCCACGAACAACTTCCGCACCCCGCCGGGCGACGTGAGCATCCAGATCGGGCCGTTCACGGCCAGCAGCGGGCAGACCGTGTACAAGCTGTTCCAGCAGGTGGGCATCGACCTGAACGCGTCGCAGCTGGGCGCGCTGCCGGTGATCCCGGCCGAGAAGGCGCAGCAGGCGGCGGCGCGGGCCGCCGGCGGCGCGGCGCCCGACCCGCTGCTGGGCGCTTCGCTGACGATGATGGCGCCGGAGTTCTACAACCCGCGCTCCTATCAGTGGGGCATTGGCTTCGAGCACCAGCTCACGGGCAACTGGATCGCCGGGGCGCAATACCAGCACGTGAAGGCCGTTCATTTGCAGCGGAACCGCGACTGGAACCTGCCGGTGCCGACCATTCGGGCTGCCGACGGCCGGCCGGTGTTCAACCGCGCCCTTCGCCCCGTGCCGCAGCAGGGGCAGTACAACACGCGCGAAAGCAATGCAAAGTCGCTATACCGCGCCCTTGTGCTTCAGACGCAGTACCGCAGCCGCAAGTTCACCGCGGGCGTGTTCTACACGCTCTCGACGAACTACTCCGACGACGACAACGAGCGCAACGCGACCGGCATGAACGCGATGAACCCGTATGATCTGCGCAGCGAGTACCACTACTCCGACATCGACGCGCGGCACCTGCTCGCGGCGCATGCGGTCTATACGCTGCCGTGGGGCATCGAGGTCTCCGGCATCCTCCGCTCGCGCAGCGGCCTGCCTTTGAACCCGGTGGTCGGCAGCGACACGGACGGCAACGCATCCAACACGGACCGGCCCTACAAGGCCGTGGGCGTGCCCTTCCTGCGAAACGAGTTCCGCAACCGCGGCGTCGTCAACAACAACGATATCCGGCTTCTGAAGAGCTTCTCCTTCCGCGAGCGCTACCGCGTGCAGCTCTCGGCGGAGTTCTTCAACCTGTTCAACCTGGACAACGTGATCTACGACGGGCAGGCGAGAATCTACGGTCCCGGCATCAACCCGACCACGGGCGCGCCGGCGCCGGTGGACTCGCGCTTCATGCTGCTGCGCAACGCCGCCGGCGACTACAACCAGGCCACCACCTCGCAGGTCGGCAACCCGTTCCAGGCGCAGTTCGGCGTCCGCTTCTTCTTCTGAGCGCGCTTCAACCCGGAGCGGACAGGGCGCGGGCCTCCGCGCCCTGTTTCCTTTTCCGGGGGTGCAGAAGACGCGCTACAATCGACCGCGTGGCAAAGCTGAAGTTCTATCTGAAACCCACTTGAACGACCTGCCGGAAGGCCAGGAGTTTCCTGGCGGAACGCGGTCTGGATTTCGAGGCCGTGGACCTGTCGAAGGGCCTGAGCGTCGAGGAACTGGACCGGCTCATCGGCAGGCGCGATTACCGGCTGTTTCTGAACCCGAAAAACGAGCTCTACCGGCAGCTGGGGATGAAGACCAACCCGCCGCCGCGCGCCGAGGCGCTCCGGTTGATGAGCGAAAACCCCAACCTGATCCGCCGGCCCATCCTCGTGCGCGGGCCACAGGTTCTGGTTGGCTTCGATCCGGACCAATGGAAGGATCTGTAGCGCCGCCGCGGGCGCCGCGGCCGTGATATTCCTGACTGTGTGATCACCCGCAGAGAACTGGCGCTGGCGGCTGCGGCCAGCGCGCCGGCAAAGAGCAAGGCCCGGACGCAGCAGGCCCCTGCATACGGGGGCGCGCTTCAGAAGTTCGAGGGACGCATCCGGCCGGAGCTGTTTGATTCTCTCGCCTGGACGAGGCGGCGCTATGAGGAAATGCCCCGCCGGCTGGGCTTCCGCGCGCGCAACGTGCGCGAGGCGCGGGCGTGGCAGCGGCGGCTGCGCTCGAAGCTCACGGAACTGCTCGGCGGCTTCCCGCAACGGACGCCGCTGCGTGCCGAAGTGCTCGAACGGCGCGAGTTTCCGGCGTACGTGCGGGAAAGCGTGATCTTCGAGTCGCGCCCCGGGCTGGGCGTGTTCGGGTACTTCCTGATCCCGAAAGGCCGCCCGCAACCGCGGCCGGCGCTGATCTGCGTGCCCGGGCACGGGCGCGGCGCCGACGATATTGCAGGCATCGACGAGAAGGGGCAGGACCGCGCGGTGAAGGGGCCTTACCAGTACGACTTCGCCGTGCAGGCGGCCGAACGCGGCTTCGCCGCCTTCGCCATCGAGCCGCTCGGCTTCGGCTGCCGGCGCGATCCGGCCAGCCGCCGGCGCGGCCTCGGCCAGTCGTCCTGCCAGCCGGCGGCGGGCGCCGCGCTCCTGTTCGGCGAGACGATGATCGGCTGGCGGGTTTACGATGTCATGCGGGCGGTCGATTATCTGGAGACGCGGCCCGAAGTCGACGCGAGGCGGATCGGACTGATGGGCATCAGCGGGGGCGGGACCATCACCACGTTCGGGGCGGCGCTGGAGACGCGCATCGCGGCGGCGCTGGTCAGCGGCTATCTGAACACGTTCCGCGACTCGATCCTGAGCATCTCGCATTGCATGGACAACTACGTGCCGGGAATCCTGCAATGGTGCGAGATGCACGACGTGGCCGGGCTGATCGCGCCGCGGCCGCTGTTTTGCGAGTCCGGCGAGAAAGACGACATCTTCCCCGTCGAAGCCTTCCGGCATTCCTTCGGGGAAGTGCAGAAAATTTACAGGGTTTTCGGCGCAGATGACCGGATTGGCAGCGAGATTTTCCCCCGCGGACACGAATTTTCCGGCCGGTCGGGATTCCCGTTTCTCGAAAAACATCTGGGGGCTTAGCCGCCATGCCGGACTATGAATTGCTGGAGCACACCGCGGACACGGGCTTCCGCGTCAGAGGGGCGACGCTCGAGGAGCTCTTCGCGCATGCCGCCGAGGCGCTGGTCGCCGTGGCCCTGGATCCCTCGCGGATCGAACCGAAAGAGAAGCGCCCCGTGGAGGCCTCGGGCGAAACGCTCGAGGAACGGCTGGTGAACTGGCTCAACGAAGTCCTCTGGCTGCTGGACGGGCAGCGGTGGGCGCCGGCGCGGTTCGAGGACCTGCGTCTGGAAGGGGCCTCCGTGCGGGCGGTTGCCGCCGGGGAGCCGCGGGACGATGCGCGCCACCCGCCCCGGGTCGTGGTGAAGGCGGCGACCTTCCATCAGCTGGCAATTCGGGAACACAATGGCATGTGGGAGGCCGAGGTTTTCCTCGACATCTGACATGCAGATCGAACGGCTCGACGAAGTCCGGTTCCGGATCCCGAAGGACTCGCGGCACGGCATGCGTACGGACGTGCTGTTTTACGCAAGCGACGCGATTCTCGATCAGGTGAAGAAGGACCGGTCCCTGGAGCAGGCGATGAACGTGGCGTGCCTGCCCGGCATCGTCGGACCGTCGCTGGCGATGCCGGACATCCACCAGGGCTACGGTTTCCCGATCGGCGGCGTGGCGGCGATGGATTGGGACAATGGCGTCGTCAGCCCCGGCGGAGTGGGCTACGACATCAATTGCGGGGTGCGGCTGATCCGGACGAACCTCGAAAAGGACGAGGTTCGCGCGCGGCTGAAGGAGATCGTCGACCAGGTGTTCCGCGACGTGCCCTGCGGCGTGGGGGGCAAGGGCCATCTCGACGTCAGCGAGAAGCAGCTGAACGAGATCCTCGAGCAGGGCGCGGGCTGGATGGTGGAGCAGGGCTACGGGGAGCCCTCCGACATCGAGCATTGCGAGGAACGGGGGCAGCTCCGCGGGGCCAGCGCGGGCGAGGTGAGCCCGCGCGCCAAGGAGCGGGGCAGGCCGCAGATCGGCACGCTCGGCAGCGGCAACCATTTCCTCGAAATCCAGTTCGTGCAGCGGGTGCACGACGAGGAAGCGGCGCGCTGCTTCGGGCTGGAAGAGGGGCAGGTGGTGGTGCTGATCCACAGCGGGTCCCGCGGCCTCGGCCACCAGGTGTGCACGGACTTCCTGGCGCAGATGGGCGCGGCGATGAAGAAATACGGCATCACGCTGCCGGACAGGCAGCTGGCCTGCGTTCCCATCCAGAGCCCCGAGGGCCAGGCCTACCTGAAGGCGATGCGCGCGGCGGCGAATTTCGCCTGGGCCAACCGGCAGGCGATGCTGCATTTCGTCCGCGGATCGTTCCGGAAGGTCTTCGGCAAGCATGTGCAGCTCGGCCTCGTCTACGACGTGTGCCACAACATCGCCAAGCGGGAACGCTACGAATACAACGGCCGGACGGTGGACGTGCTGGTCCACCGCAAAGGCGCCACGCGCGCGTTCCCCCCGCATCATCCCGAGATCCCCGCCGACTACCGGCCTGTCGGCCAGCCGGTGCTGATTCCCGGCAGCATGGGCACGGCGTCGTGGGTGCTGGCCGGCTGCGAGGGCGCGATGAAGGAGAGCTTCGGCAGCGTCTGCCACGGCGCCGGGAGGCTGCTGAGCCGGCACGCCGCCAAGCACGGGCGCGACGCGCGCGCGGTGCAGCGCGAGCTGGAGGAGAAGGGCATTCTCGTGCGCAGCGAGACGCGCGACGGCATCATCGAGGAGGTCCCGGAGGCCTACAAGGACGTCGACGAGGTGATCGAAACCGTGCACCGCGCCGGGCTGGCGCGCAAGGTGGCGCGCCTGCGGCCGATGGGCGTCATCAAGGGCTGAACCGGATGCGCCCTCCCCCCGGGCGGCTACACTGGGTGTCGGGATGATCGAGGTTCGACGCGCGCGCCCGGAAGAGGCGCCGATTTTGCTGGAATTGATCCGAGCCCTGGCCGATTATGAAAAGCTGGACCCGCCCGATGCGGATGCGCAGCAACGGCTGGTCCGCGACATCTTCGGCGACAAGCCGCGGCTCGAGGCGTGGCTCGCCTTTGTCGACGGCGCGGCGGCAGGGTATGCCCTCACGTTCGAAACATATTCGAGCTTTCTTGCTTTGCCCACCCTGTATCTGGAGGACATCTTCGTCCGGCCGGAATACCGCGGGCGAGGCGCCGGCGCCGCGCTGTTCCGGCGCCTGGTGGAAGAGGCCCGCCGGCGCGGGTGCGGCCGCATGGAGTGGGTGGTGCTCGACTGGAACCGCCCGGCCCTGGAATTCTACGAGCGTTTCGGAGCGCAGCGGCTCAAGGAATGGATCACCATGCGGCTGACGCGTGCGGATTTCGAGCGCATTCTGCAAGAATAGTCGCTGCATGCGCCGGTCCTCGACACTCTGGATCCTTGCGTTTCTCATCACCGCCGCTTCCGCCGTCTATCAGCGGGTGACCGGCCCGACGCACCCGAGGAGCGGCAAGGCGCGCCTTGCCGGCAGGGAAATCCGCTACCGCCTGCCGCGCAGCATGGCCGGCGGCGATGCGGTGGTGCGCGTGCCCGCGGTTTCGCCGGAGACGAAAGGCACGCTTGCCTGGAAACGGCACAAGACGCGGGACGAGTGGACCTACGCGGAGATGACGCGCGAGGGCGGCGAGCTGACGGCCCGGCTGCCGCAGCAGCCGCCGGCGGGCAAGCTCGCCTACCGCGTGATTCTTCAGGACGGCAGCGAGCGGGTGACGCTGGGCGGCGAGCCGGTGGTGATCCGCTTCCGCGGCGAGGTGCCGCCCGCCGTGCTGGCGCTGCACGTCATTGCGATGTTCGGCGCCATGCTTGTCGGCACGCGCGCGGGTCTCGAGTATTTCCGGCCGCAACCGCGCTACGGCGCGCTGGTGGTGTGGACGCTTGCCTTGCTCACCGCCGGCGGGCTTGTGCTGGGCCCGATCGTCCAGAAATACGCCTTCGGCGCCTGGTGGACGGGCTGGCCGTTCGGCACGGATCTCACCGACAACAAGACGGCGGTGGCGTGGCTCGGTTGGGTGATGGCGTGGCTCAGGCTGCGGCGCGCGGGCGAGCGCGCCGGGGCGTGGGTGCTGGGCGCGGCGATCCTGATGATGGCGGTCTTCGCCGTTCCGCACAGTCTGCTCGGCAGCGAGCTCAAGTACGAGTGAGACTCAAAGCATGCGCCAGAGCGAAGCCTCCGGCCGGCTGCGCTTGAAGTCGCGAAAGCGTCGGCACAGCGGGTAAAGCGCGGCGGCGCCCGCCAGCCACAATGGATAAAGCGCCCACTGCGGCGCGGCGGCGTGGCGGAACGCCAGCAGGGACAGCAGTCCGAACAGGTAGAAGTGGGCGATGTAGAAAAACAGGGGCGCCTGGCCGTACACCGCGAGCATGCGGATGAGGCCCGGCGCGCGGTCCTGCGCGCGGGCGAATGTCCAGAGCAGGAGCAGATCCAGGCCGAGCGTGAGAGCAGTGAATGCGAGGCTCGGCGGATACTTCACGACGGTGAGCCACCCCATCCATCCCCCGCCGTCGGCGAGGCGCAGATTGCCAAAGCCGCCCCCGGCGCGGACGGCGGCGAACAGCAGGAGGAGCAGCGCGCCGGCCGGCAGCGCCGCGGCAAGCGCCCGCTGCGGGTCCTTTCGCAGCATCCTTCCGTACGCGATGCCGAGCGCGGCCATGCCGAACCAGGGCGCCAGCGGATAGAGGCTCATGACAAGCGGTGATTCCCCGGGCGCCAGCAAGAGGAGCAGCAGCGGATGACGCGCGGTTTCCGCGGCCATTGAAGGCAGGACGAGGTCGGGAGCGAGGACGCACAGGGCGCCCAGCGCGAAAAAGGCGCGTGCCGGCAGGGTGATCATCGCGCCGCCGAGCATCATGCTCAGGCCCAGCGCGACCAGCACGCCAAGCACGATTGGCGCCACGGGCATGCCCGGCGCGCCGTGGCTCATCATGATCGCGGAGGGCGCCACCTCGAACACGTAGCTGATGGCGACAAGCAGCAAGCCGCGGAGCAGGAAGAAGCGGCGGACACGGCCTGCGTCCCATCCCGCCCGCGTGCGAGCGCCCGCCAGCAGCGCCATGCTCGCGCCCATCAGGAAGAAAAAGCCGGGAGCGCAGAGGTGCGTGACCCAGCGCGTGAAGAACCAGGCGGCGCCGCCGTAGGCGGGCAGAGGCTGGTTCCACAGCTCGAACGGGTGGACGCGCGCCAGCAGCAGCGCGGCGTGGTCCAGCGCCATCAGCACCATGATCCAGCCGCGCAGCGCATCGACCGCGGGCAGCCGCGGCGCGCTCACGGCTTCTTCACTTCCGGATACCGCACGCCCAGCTGTTCGAGATATGTGGAGTAGCGCGAGGGGTTGTAATAGAACTTCTCGAGCTGCGGCCGGTAGCGCTCCATCTTCGCGCGGTTCAGATCAATGGGCGGCTTCTGGTCCGGCGGGATGAGGGACTGCCACTTCGTTTCCTTCGTTTGCTCGGCGAAGTACTGTTTGGCCGCCGCCAGCAGATCCGGGTTGAGCAGCAGGTCGAGCGCGGTCATGGCGTGCGCCTTCGCGCCGGCGGTTGCGCCTTTGTGGGCGATGGGAGTCGCCATGGAGATGCCGCTCGACCAGTGGTGCCCGATCATGCCGGGGATGTTGCCGGGAAAGCGCAGCACCACGGTGGGCACGTTCCAGCCGACCTCGGCGATGTCGTCCGAGCCGTAGCTGCGGCGGGAAGGATCGGGCGGGCGGAGTTCGGCGACCTCCGTTTTGAGCCCTTCCTCTTTCACCTGCAATTCGCGCTGCGCCGCGCGCGCCAGCGTCTGGTCGGCCTCGGACCACTGCGGCATGCCGGCGCGGCGGATGTTGGCATGAAGCGCCTCGGCCAGCGGCTTGTTGAAGTGGCCGGGCCAGGCGGCGCCGAGGGTGCGCTCGCTCACTTCGGTGTCGGTCATCATCGCGGCGGCGCGGGCGATTTTCGAGCCGAGCTCGTGCAGCTCGCGGATGCGGGCGTAATCCCACTCGCGGAAGTAATACCAGACCTGCGCCACCGGCGGCACGACGTTGGGCTGGTCGCCGCCGATGGTGATGACGTAGTGGGAGCGGTGCTCCGGGCGGAGATGTTCGCGGCGGTAGTTCCACCCGATGTTCATCAGTTCGACGGCGTCCAGCGCGCTGCGGCCTGCCCACGGCGAGCCGGCCGAGTGGGCGCTGCGGCCGCGGAAGGTGTATTCCACGCTGACAAGGCCGGTGCCGACGGGGCCGTAGCTGGTGCCGAACTCCGACGAGATGTGCGAGCTGAGCATCACGTCGAGGTCGCGGAACAGGCCGGCGTTCACCATGTATGTGCGGCTTCCGATGAGCTCCTCGGCGACGCCCGGGTAGACGCGCAGCGTGCCGCGCAGGCCGTGGCGGCGCATCAGCTCCTGAACCACCAGCGCGGCGGTAACGTTCACCGCCTGCCCGGCGTTGTGGCCTTCGCCGTGCCCCGGGCCGCCTTCGACAAGCGGCTTGTGGTAGGCCACGCCGGGGGTTTGCGAGGTCTCCGGCAGCCCGTCGATATCAGCCATGAAGCCGATGACCGGGCTTCCCTCTCCCCACTCGGCGACCCACGCCGTGGGCATCCCCGCCACGCCGCGCGTGACGCGGAAGCCGTGCTTTTCCAGAATGCCGGTGACGTAGCGCGAGGTTTCCAACTCCTGGTAGCCGAGCTCGCTGAACGAGTAAATGGAGTCGACCATCTCCTGCGTGAGTTTCCGCCGGCCGTCGACCATTTCCGCCGCGGCCTGTTTGAGCTCCTCGATCCGCGGCGCCTGCCGCCCCGCCGCCAGAGCCGCGCCTGCGCATCCCAGAAACGTCCTTCGCAACATGGGAATCATCATAAGCGAGTTCGGAGCGGGCCGGAGACGGCCGCCGCGCGGAACATTCTGCGCAGCCGTGCGTATGAAGACAGTGAACGGAGTTTCTCATCCATGGCATCCAACGGGCGAAGAAAATCAAAAAAGGTGTGGATCTGGGCGGCGGTTGCGGTGGCGGTGCTCGCCGGAGCGGGCGTGGCGGTGCGGGCCGCGTTGAAGCCGGACAACCGGATCGACCCCTCCAAACTGGCGCGCGTGGAGCGCGGCGACATCGCGCGCGTCGTGGTGGCCACCGGCAAGATCGAGCCGCGGGCCATCGTGGAGGTGAAGTCCAAGGCCAGCGGGATCGTGAAGAATATTTACGTGAATTACGGCGACACGGTGCGCGCCGGACAGGTGTTGGCAGAGCTGGACAAGGAAGAGCTGGAGGCGCGGGTGCGGGAGGCGCGCGCCAACTTGCAGGCGGCTCAGGCCATGGAAGAGAGCGCCGTGGCGGCTTACGAGCGCAACAAGGTGGAGGCTGAAGGGCCCGAGATTCCCTACCTGAAGTCGGCCATGGAGCGGGCGCAGCAGATGTTGCGCGACGGCCTCATCGCCAGGAACGTGGCCGAGGATGCGGAGAAGGCTTACCAGATGGCGCTGAACAGGCAAAGCGCGGCCATCCGGGCGCTGGCCGTGGGCCGGGCCGAGATCACGCGGGCGCGCGCCCAGGTGGCCCAGGCGAAGGCGGTGCTCGAGCGCGCCGAGGAAGACCTGCGCAATGCGACCATCGTAAGTCCCATCGACGGGCTGGTGCTGAGCCGGAACGTCGAAGTCGGCAACGCCGTCAGCTCCATCCTGGTGCTGGGCTCGCAGGCGACGCCGCTGTTCACGCTGGGCGACGTGAGCGACGTGTTCGTGCGCGGCAAGGTGGACCAGGCCGACATCGGCAAGGTGTACCTCGGGCAGCCGGCGCGGATCGTGGTGGAAAGCTTCCGGGACCGCAAATTCGAAGGCAAGGTGTACCGGATCTCGCCCTACGGCGTCGAGAAGGACAACGTGACGACGTTCGAGGTGCAGGTGTCGATTCACAACCCGGGCCGCGAGCTGAAGGCCAACATGAGCGCGAACGCGGAGATCATTCTCGAGGAGAAGAAGAACGTCCTGCTCGTGCCGGAAGCGGCGGTTATTTATGACAAGGACCGCAATGCCGGCGTGGAAATTCCCGATCCGACACAGGAAAAAGGGCGCAGAAAAGTGCCGGTAAAGCTCGGAATCTCCAACGGGATCAAGACCGAATTGCTGGGCGGGCTGGAAGAGGGCCGCCAGGTGATTCTCCAGTAGACGGGGGTGCGCCGGGCGGTGAGCTTCGCCGACCTTGTCCGCGACACCCTCGAGACGCTGCTCGAGCACAAGCTGCGCGCCGGCCTCACGATGTTCGGCCTCGTCTGGGGCATCGTCTCCATCGTGCTCATGACCGCGGCCGGGGAGGGCTTTCGCGAAGGGCAGCGGCAGGTGGCGGCGAAATTCGGCGAAAACATTTTCATTGTGTTTTCCGGCCGGACGTCGATGCAGGCCGGCGGCGAGCGCGCCGGCAGGCGCGTCATGTGGACGGTGCGCGATCACGAGCTGCTCCGTCCGCAGGCGCCCTCCTGCGAATACATCCTGCCGGAGCTGACCCGCGGCGCCGTGGAAGTGCGCAGCGATTACAACGCGGGCTCGATTCTTGTCAGCGGAAGCCAGCCGCCTTACCAGCGTCTGCGGGCGCTGGACGTCGCCGAGGGGCGCTTCTTCTCATGGGAGGACGAAGCGCAGGGCAGGCGGGTGGCGTTCCTCGGCGCCGATGTCCGCAAGCAGCTGTTCGCCTCGCGGCCCGCGTTGGGCGAGACGATCTCGATCGCCGGGTTCCCGTACCTTGTCATCGGCGTGATGGAGCACAAGGACCAGGACTCCAGCTATGACGGCCGGGATGTGAACAAGATCTTCATCCCCTTCTCGGCCATGGTCCGCGATCTGCCGCAGCCGCCGCCCTGGCCGCGGGATACCGTGGACCAGCTGATCGTGAAAGCGAGGTCGCTCGAGGAACACGAGTCCTGCGTGGCCGAGGTGCGGCGCGGCCTGGCCGCCCTGCATCGCTTCGACCCGGCCGACGAGCAGGCCGCGCCGATCTGGGACACGGTGCGCGAGTCGCGCGCCTTCCGTACGATGACCGACGGCATGAAGTATTTCCTGGGCGCGATCGGCGTGGTGACCCTGCTGCTCGGCGGCATCGGCACCATGAACGTGATGCTTGTGGCGGTTCGGGAACGCACGCGGGAAATCGGGCTGCGCATGTCGGTGGGCGCGACGCGGGCGCAGATCCGGATGATGTTCTTTCTGGAGTCCGCCCTGATCGTCTTCACCAGCGGCGGCCTGGGCCTCGGCCTTGCGCTCCTCATTTGCCGCATGGTGAACCGCCTGCCGATGCCGCAGTATTTCGCGGGCCTGCTGCCCTCGTGGCAGGTGGGCGCGGCCTGCGTGGCATTGCTGGGGCTGGTTGCGTTTCTGTCGGCGATGTACCCGGCGTCGCGGGCGGCGAGCGTCGATCCGATCGAGGCGTTGCGGTTTGAAGCCGGAGGGTGACGAAGAACGGCGATGCTGGCCGAGATCCTGCTGCAAGCCTGGGATTCGCTGCGGCGCAACCCGTTGCGCAGCGTCCTCACCATGCTGGGCATCGTGTGGGGCATCGCCGCGGTGACGCTGCTGCTGGCCTACGGACAGGGCTTCCGCGAGCTGATGATCCGCACGTTTCAGAACTTTTCGAAATCCGCTGTGATCATCTTCCCCGGCCAGACCAGCATGCAGGCGGGAGGAGAGCGCGCCGGAAGGCGGATCCGTTTCGAACGGGCCGATCTTGAGGCGGTGCGGCCGGAATGCACGCTGCTGCGGCACGTCTGCGCCGAAACAATTCGGCGCGTTCCTGTTTCTTACGGCGACCGGCTCGTCAGCATCAACGTGCGCGGCGTCTGCCCGGAATACGGCCAGATCCGCAGCGAGTTTCCCTCCGAGGGCAGGTGGCTGACGCAGGACGACGCAGCCGACCGCCGGCGCGTCATCTTCCTCGGCCACTGGGCGAAGGAAAAGCTCTTCGCCGGCCGCCCCGCCGTGGGCGAGACGGTGTCGGTGCAGGGCGTGCGCTTCACCGTGATCGGCGTCATGGACAGGAAGCTCAGCTTCGGCAACTACTACGGCCCGGACGACCGCTCCGCCTTCATCCCCTACGAGACCGCCGCCGAGCTGTGGGACGCCCGCTATCCGACCGCCGCCGTGTTGCAGCCGGTCGCGCCGGTCTACGAAGAGCAGGCCGAGCGGCAATTCCGCGCCGCCATGGCGCGCCGGCTCAACTTCGACCCGCGCGACGAGCGCGCGCTGACGAGCTTCGGGACCTCGACCATCCGGCCCATCATCGACGGGCTGACCATCGGGCTGCAAGCGCTGCTGCTGTTCATCGGCGCGCTCACGCTGGCCATCGGCGGCATCGGGCTGATGAACATTTTGCTGGTCAGCGTCACCGAGCGGACGCGCGAGATCGGGCTGCGGCGCGCGCTCGGCGCCAGGCGCTGGCACGTGGCCGGGCAGTTTCTGGCCGAAGCGCTGGTTCTGACGCTGGCCGGCGGCCTGCTGGGCGTGCTGCTCTCTTATGCCGTCGCCTGGACGCTCCCGCCGCTGCCGATGCTGAGCGCGCTGTTCGAGGACGACACCGGCAAAGGCGATCTCGTACTGCGGGTCCGCGCTACGGTCGTGCTCGCCTCCGCGGCGGCCCTCGTGGTGGTGGGCGTGGCCAGCGGCCTCGCGCCGGCGCTGCGCGCCGCGCGGCTCGACCCCGGCGAAGCGCTGCGGGTGGAGTAGGTACGGGGAATTGTTGCGACGGGGCCGGACCGGGATTAGGCTTGCCTGAGAGGCAATCCTGCAATGACCAAAGCCGACTACGAATCCATCCCTCCCGTCCTGCAGGCTGACGAGACGATGTGCTGGGCGGCGGCGCTGGAGTGGTGGGCCCGGGTCACGGGGCGTCCCGTGATCACGCAGCTCAACCTCCTGGTCCGTTTCGAACGACTGTGGGATCACACCGGCGATTTTGAAACCAACCCAAATTACGGAACCATCAACCGGGAACAATTCGCGCAAGCGCTAGCTGCCGATTCCGAATACAGAATGAACGTGGATTTCGTCGACCAGTCTTCGCTCAACCGCGCCTATCTGGAACCAAAGTTGCCTTGCCTGCTGATGTACTACGAAGAACGGGCGGACGGCTATCACGCCGTTGTGGTCTATGCCGTGGACGACGCTCAACTCCACCTGATGAATCCCAATTGCGGATTCGAGCACCGGGCCTGGCGTCGTATGTTCCAATATCCTTCCAGCGGCGTGGTGGTCGGGTATCCCGCCTGACCCGGACGATTCTTGCCGCATTTTGCGGCCCTTCAGGATTTGATCGCGATCTCCGGGTAGTTCTGCTTGTCCATCGCCGGCTGCAGGGTCAAGTACAGCGTGTGGTTCCCTCCTGAACCAGACGACATCGTGCGCCAATTGCTGATCCATCCGTTGAACGCATACACGCAGATGGCGTCCTGCCGGTTCTCGTCCTTCCACAACTCGATCTTCACGGGCTTGATTTTGTTGCGGGTGACCACGTTGGCCAGTTCGAACAGCTTCTTGAGCGATTCGAACGGCATGTTGACGTCGTCATGGATGTCGATCATCACCTCGACAGAGGAACGAAGGCTCCCCATGACCGGCAGCCCCGAGCGGTCCGTACTGGTGGTGAAGTTCACTCCCACCGAATGAGCGTTGAACCGGATGTCATCGATGGTGACCGTAGTGCCCCATGGCCGCGCCATATTGTCCTCCTTTCCGCACGTCCGGCGCGCTATGGCCGATCTCGAATTTGAGGCCTCTTTTTCTCTTACCTGATCTGGCGCCACGCGGAAAGGGTCCGCGCGCCCGCCCGGCAACGGCACCGTCCCGCACCCGCGGTGGGGCGGTCGCCTGCGGCGGCGGTAGCACGCCCTGGGCATTCCGGGTATGCTGTCTGTTTCCGATGAAACGAGCGCTTCCTGTCTTTCTGGCCTTTCTCGCGATGGGCTTCGCCGACGCCGCCGGGCCGTTCGTCAGCCTCGCCCGCGAGCAGTTTCAGCTCTCCTATTTCGCCGCGCAGTGGATCACCTTCTCCGGCTTCATCATGTTCGGCCTGCTGTCCATTCCCATGGGGCTGTTGCAGGACCGCACGGGCAAGAAGTTCATCCTGCTGCTGGGGCTTGCCATCATGCTGGCGGGTTTGCTGATTCCGGCGCTGTTCGGCTTCACCACCTTCGCGATGTTTCTGCTCGCGGTGCTCCTGCTGGGCGCCGGGGCGACGACGCTTCAGGTGGCCGGCAACCCCATCATGCGGGACGTCTCGCCGCCGGGCAAGTATTCGCGCAATCTCTCGCTGGCGCAGTTTGTGAAGGCGATCGGCTCGCTTTCAGGGCCGGTGCTGCCGGTGATCGCCGCCCGCTGGTACGGGGCGTCGTGGCAGGTGGTGTTCCCGATCTACTCGGCCGCCGTGGCCGTGACGATCCTGGCGCTGCTGCCGCTGAAGGTGGATGAGCAGAAGTCACCGGAGCAGAAGCCCGCAACGCTGGCCAGCTGCCTGAAGCTGCTCGGCAACGGCTACGTGGCGCTGATGGTGCTGGCGATTTTCTTCTATGTCGGCGCCGAGGTCAGCGTCAGCGCAGGCATCCCGCTGTATCTGAAAGACCGGTTCGGCATCGACATCAGCCGCACGGGGCTGCTCGGCACCGGGCTGTTTTTCCTCGCGCTGACCATCGGGCGCTTTTCCGGCGGCGTGATCCTGAACTGGATGAAACCCAGGCGGTTTTTCCTGCTCACAAGCCTGGTTTCCATCGCCGGATTGCTCGGGATTCTCGCCCCTTCGCCGACAATTTCCGCGGCAAGTTTCTTCCTGACGGGGCTCGGGTTCGCCAATATTTTTCCGCTGGTGTTTTCCATCGCCGTGGACGCGTTGCCGCAGCATGCCAACGCGCTGAGCGGGTTGATGGTGACCGCGATCGTCGGCGCCGCATTCGTGCCGCCGCTGATGGGGTACGTCTCCGACCTGTTCGCCTCCGCGCAGGCCGGTTTTCTGGTGCCGCTGGCGTCGATCCTTTATGTCACGGCCGTCGCATGGGTCAACCTGCGGCGCGAGAACGCCTGAAGGAGGGAGCGCTTCGCCATGACTCCGGACGCCTCGACCGATCCGCGCATCGTGATGACGCTCGATGCCGGCGGCACAAACCTGAAGTTCTCCGCAATCCGCGCCAACCGGCTGCTGCTCGAGCCGGTTTATCTGCCTGCGGAACCGGATAATCTGGACGCCTGCCTCGACAATATCATTGAAGGTTTTCGCCGCGTTCAGGCGGTTTTGCCCGCGCCGCCTGCGGCGATCAGTTTCGCTTTTCCCGGCCCGGCCGATTATCCGGCGGGCGTGGTTTTCAACGAAAACAACCTGCCCGCCTTCCGGGGCGGCGTCGCTCTGGGGCCGATGCTCGAGGACGTTTTCGGCATTCCGGTCTTCCTCAACAACGACGGAGACCTCTTCGCTTACGGAGAGGCCATCAGCGGTTTCCTGCCGGAAGTGAACCGGATGCTGGCCGGGGCGGGCAGCCCCAAGAGGTACGCGAATCTGCTCGGCATCACGCTGGGAACGGGCCTTGGCGGCGGCATCGTGCGCAACGGCGAGCTGTTCATCGGCGACAACTCGATGGCGGGAGAAGTCTGGCTGCTGCGCAACCGGCTCCAGCCGGACTGGAACGCGGAAGAAGGCGCTTCCATCCGCGCGGTGCGGCGCGTTTACGGGGAGATCGCGGGCATCCCGTTCGAGGAGACGCCGGAGCCGAAGGAGATTTTCGAGATCGGCATGGGGCGCGCGGCCGGCTCCCGCGAGGCGGCGAGAGAGGCTTTCCGGCGGCTCGGCGTGGTGGCGGGCGATGCGATCGCGCAGGCGCTGACGCTGGTCGACGGGCTGGTGGTGATCGGCGGCGGACTGGCAGGAGCAGCACCGCTGTTCCTGCCCGCACTGCTCGACGCCGTCAATGACGTCTTCCCGCGCGATGGCCGCCCGTTGCGGCGCGTGGTGTTCCGCGTCTTCGACTTCGACGACCCCGGGCAGCGCGAGATCTTTCTCCGCGGAGAGCCGCGCGAGCTGCGCGTCCCGCGGTCGAACCGCACGGTCCGCTACGACTCGCTACAGCGCACCGCCATCGGCATCACCCGGCTCGGCACAAGCGAGGCCGTGTCGCTCGGCGCCTATGCGTTCGCGCTGCGCCGCCTCGGCGAGCGCACGCAGCACGGGTGACGGCGGCGGGCGCCGCTCAGGCCAGGATGGCTTTGACGACGTGCGCTTTCTCGACGCCCGTGAGCCGCTGGTCCAGACCCTGGTAGCGGTAGGTGAACCGCTCGTGGTCGATGCCGAACAGGTGCAGCAGCGTGGCCTGAAAGTCGCGCACATGGACCGGATCGCGGACGATGTTGTAGCTGAAGTCGTCCGTCTCGCCGTAGACCATGCCGCCCTTCACGCCGCCGCCGGCCATCCAGATGGAGAAGCAGCGCGGGTGATGGTCGCGCCCGTAATCTGTCTTCGTCAGCTTCCCCTGGCAGTAGATGGTGCGGCCGAACTCGCCGCCCCAGATGACGACGGTGTCCTCGAGCAGCCCGCGCTGTTTCAGGTCCTGCACCAGCGCCCACGTTGGCTGGTCGACATCGCGGCACTGCGAGGGCAGGACCTCCGGCAGGTTGCCGTGGACATCCCAGCCGCGGTGGTAGATCTGCACGAAGCGCACGCCGCGCTCGACCAGCCGGCGCGCCATCAGCGCGCAGTAGGCGAACGTGCCGGGCTTGTCGACGTCCGGCCCGTACATTTCCTTCACTGACCGCGGCTCCTTGCCGAGATCGGTGAGTTCCGGCACCGAGGTTTGCATGCGGAACGCCATCTCGTATTGCTCGATGCGGACGCGCGTTTCCGGGTCGTTCCAGCGGGCGGCCTCGATTTCATTCAGCGCCTTCACGCCGTCCAGCATCTTCCGCCGCAGTTCGGCCGGGACGCCCTCGGGGTTGTTGATGAACAGCACCGGGTCCCCGGTGGAGCGCAGCGCCACGCCGGCGTACTCGCCGGAAAGGAACCCCGACGACCACAGCCGCGCCGAGATGGCCTGCACGTTGGCGCGCGGGTGCGAGTGCGAGGCCGTGAGCACCACGAAAGTTGGCAGGTCGCGGTTCATCGAGCCGAGGCCATAGGCGAGCCACGAGCCGATGCAGGGCTTGCCGGCGATCATGGATCCCGTCTGGATGAAGGTGATCGCAGGCTCGTGGTTGATGGCTTCGGTGTGCATGGAGCGGATGATGCAGATGTCGTCGGCCATCCGCGCCGTGTACGGCAGCAATTCGCTGATCTCGGCGCCGCATCTGCCGTGGCGCGCGAACTTGAACATCGACGGCGCGATGGGAAAACGGCTCTGCCCGCTGGTCATGGTGGTGAGCCGCTGGCCCTGGCGGATCGAGTCCGGCAGGTCCTGGTCGAACATCGCCTCCATCTTCGGCTTGTAGTCGAAGGTCTCCTGCTGGGGAGGCGCGCCGACCATGTGGAGATAGATGGCGCGCTTCGCCTTCGGCGCGAAGTGCGGCAGCTGCGGCCGCGTCCCGGCGTCGAGCAGCTGCGAGAGCGCAAGCCCGCCGAGGCTCTGCGCCGAAAGCGACAACAGGCGGCGGCGGGAAACGAGCGGGATCATTTGTTCAGCACCTCGTCCAGGTTCATCAGCTGGCTGGCGACCATCGTCAGCGCGGCCAGCTCCGCCGGCGAAACATTTTCCGGCGGTTTTGATTCTCCTTGGGAGACCAGCCGCCGCGCGTCCTCGAGGTTCGAGTCGTAGTGGCGCAGGAAGGCGCGGTATGCTTCGCGGACGATGTCCAGCTCGCGGTCCTCGAGCGGGCGGCTCATCAGCCGGCGCGCCATGAAGTGGAATCGGGCCTCCGGCGTCGGCTCGGCCATGGCGCGCGATGCCAGCACGCGGGCGGCTTCGACAAAGGTGACGTCATTCATGACGGCCAGGGCTTGCAGGGGGGTGTTGGTGCGTTCGCGCCGCACGGTGCAGAACTCGCGCGAAGGCGCGTTGAAGATGTCCAGCAGCGCCGGCGGCGCGGTGCGTTTCCAGAAGGTGTACACGGAGCGGCGGTAGAGCTTGTCGCCGGAGTCGCGCTTGTAGAAGCGCGTGTCGGACCCGGTCATGGCGACCGCCTCCCAGATGCCGTCCGGCTGGTACGGCTTCACGCTGGGCCCGCCGATGGCCGGGACAAGCAGGCCCGAGGCGGCCAGCGCGGTGTCGCGGATCGCCTCGGCGTCGAGCCGGAAGCGCGGGCCGCGGGAGAGGTAGCGGTTGGCCGGGTCCTTCTCCAGTTTTTCCGGCGTGGCGAGCGCGGCCTGCCGGTAGGCGGCGCTGGTCACCAGGAGTCGGAACATGTGCTTCACATCCCAGCCCGACTCGCGGAACTCGACCGCAAGCCAGTCGAGCAGCTCCTGATTCGCCGGCGGCTCGCCCTGGGCGCCAAAGTCCTCGGCCGTTTTCACGATGCCCGTGCCGAAGACTTCCTGCCAGAAGCGGTTTACGGTGACGCGCGCGGTGAGCGGGTTTTCTTCGGAAACAAGCCACCGAGCCAGACCCAGGCGGTTGCGGGGCAGAGAGGCGGGCATCGGCGGCAGCACGGCCGGCGTGTCCGGCTCCAGGCGTTCGCGTGGCGCGTCGTACATGCCGCGGTACAGCAGGTGCGCAAAAGGCTTCTGGTCGGTGCGCTCCTCCATGATGTGCGTGATGGCGCCGCGGCGGCGGATGGCGCGCTTCTCGAGGTCGAGCCGGTGCAGCTCCTCCTCCTCGGCCGACAGGACAGGGCGATAGATGCGCAGCTCGGCGAAAGCGCCGCCTTCGGCGCGCCTGGCGCTGCCCACGACAAGCGGGGCGCGGGCGGAGAACGACGCCTCGAAGCGGGCGCGCGCGTCGCGCGTGGTGACGCTTTCGCGGCCGTTGATCCGGATGCGCACGCCGAGCGGCTCGCGCGTGCCGTCATAGGCGAACTCCACATGGTTCCATGTGCCGGGGACGAGCTGATCGAGGTGGCCGGCCGCGATTTCGTACGATTTGCCGTCATCCAGCCAGAAACGCACGCGCGGGATGCGCGCGCTGACGTAAAAACCCCAGCCGCGGCGCTTGTCCCCTTCCAGCTTCTCGATCTGCTCGGCGATCGTGAAACCCTCCTCGCCGTGAGGATAGAGGAACAGCGCCGAGACCGTAAACGGCTCGTCGTCGGCCAGCACCGGCGCATTGGGGACCTCCAGCGCGGCTTCCTTCAGGTGAAGGGCCATGCGCCCGGGCTCTTGGGCCGCGCCCAGCGCGAGGCCCGGGCGGAAGTCGAGCGGCAGCTCCTCCGACGGCGTGATGGCGCGGATGGCGCCGTTGAAGTCCAGCCGCAGGAGATCCGCGTTCTGCTTCGGGCGCGGGCTGGTGGCGAGCAGCGAGCGGAGGACCTTCTCGCGGGCGGCGATCTGCTCCCAGCGCGGCCGGTCTTCCGGCGAGGGCACGATAACGATGGGCGGCGGGTCGTATATGTTGCCGTCCATGGCGTGCTGGGTGGTGTTGCGGAAGAAGGCGGTGAGGGCGTAGAAGTCGCGCTGCCGGATCGGATCGAACTTGTGGTCGTGGCAGGTGGCGCAGCCGACGGTGAGCCCGAGATACACGGCGCCGATCGTGTCGGCGCGGTCCTTGGCGTACATCGCCTCGACCTCTTCGATGATGACGCCGGCCTCGTTCGTGGTGACGTTGCAGCGCTGGAAGCCGGTGGCGATCCGCTGTTCGAGCGTCGGTTCGGGAAGCAGGTCGCCCGCGATCTGCTCGAGGGTGAAGCGGTCGAAGGGCATGTTCTGGTTGAAGGCGCGGATCACCCAGTCGCGGTAAGGCCACATCTCGCGGTAGTTGTCGATGTGCAGGCCGTGGGTGTCGCCGTAGCGGGCCGCGTCCAGCCAGTAGCGGGCGCGATGCTCGCCGTAGTGCGGCGAGGCGAGATATTTCTCCACCAGACGCCGGTAGTCTCCTTCGGGGTCCGTGGAGCGGACAAACGCTTCCACGTCCGCGGGGTCTGGCGGCAGGCCGGTCAGGTCGTAAGAAAGGCGGCGAACGAGGATGTGGCGCGGCGCTTCCGGGGCCGGCTCCAGCCCCATCGACTCCAGCTTGGCCAGGATGAAGTGGTCGATGGGGTTGCGAACCCACCCCGCCTTGCGGACTTCCGGCAGTTTCGGCCGGACGGGCGCGCGGAAGGCCCAGTGCTCCTGCCACTCGGCGCCCGACTCGATCCAGCGGCGGATGGTCTCGACTTCTTCGGGCTTGAGGGTCTTGTGTGCATAGGGCGGCGGCATGCGGCGGGCCGGGTCCCTGGCCGAGATGCGCTGGAAGAGCAGGCTCTTGGCTGGATTGCCCGGCGCGACCACCGGCCCCGTACGGCGCACCGAGTACAGCCCTTCCCTGACATCCAGACGCAGACCGGCCATCCGGGTGGTGCGGTCGTTGCCGTGGCAGTGGAAACAGTTGGCCGAGAGGATGGGCCGAACCTCCTTCTGGAAGTCCGGAGCTGCGGCATGCGCAACGGCAGCACACAGGAGGACTGCTGCCGAAAAGCCTGAAAGTTTCTTCATGGATCCTGAGAGGTGTACTTATTCTATGCAAAAAGATGCATGATCTCAAGGGGCGGGATTGGGTTTGTCAACGCAAAGTAGAAAAGTCGTCTCTTGGGCCGGGCTTGGGAGGGTGCGTGTTAGTCTGGTCCTGCCGGTGAAGCAGGGACGGGCTTTGGGGGCGACAAACCCGGTCGAGGAATAGCCGGTCAGAACTCATCCCGACGATGGGGAGAATGCGAGCTCCGGGCGCGTTCTCAGGCCTGGGCGGCAGCGGCCAGGCGGGAGGCGGCGGCTGCCGCTCCGGCTTCGGCGCAGGGCCGCCATCGGACGGATCGATTCCGCCTGCCTCAGAAAGCGCAATGCGGGAACACCGCGTCTTCGTGCCAAACGGCTATGTCTCAAACGGGCGCCTTTTGTCCGGGGAAAGAGCAGCATGGGGCCCTCGCGAAGGTCTTCGCGGCCCCGGGCCCGCGATGGACGACTGCCGGAACTGGAATAAACGATCATCCTCGCCAAGGCCTTTGCGGCCCCGGGGCCAGCAGGTCCTGCCCTTGGGCAACCGGTTCTCCGCACCGCAGGGCTTCGTTGTGATTGTGTCGTCGGGGTGGAAGCGAATACTCGATGGCGCAGGAGAACCGCGAGGAATGCCGGCAGACCCGCATCAAACCGCGTCAGGCCCCCGTGAAGTTGGCCTCAAGGTTCCGCGGGCACCGCGCCGCCGGAATCGCCACTCACCTTTCGTTTGGTGCTACGGCGTTGCCGATGCGGACGCGCCGGTGCCTGCGGTGCCTGGTTCGTGATCACCTCGCCACGCCCCGTGTATTTGCGCGAATCCCGGGCGGCCCTTGCAGGACCGCGCGCTGCATTCGCCCGTTGCGTGCTCGCGCCTTCGCCCCGCTGCATTGGGCTCACTCAGAGGATGTCGCGGTGGGCGGAGATGCCCCTGCTGCGGCTGCTTGCAGTCCTTTTTCCACCAAGGCTGCCAGGCCGAGGCCTCCGGAGGCGGCAATGGCGGAAGCAAGATGTTGCTCGGCGAGCTCCATGAGCCCGGCGCCCGCTTCATCGTCGCCGCAGCCGAGCCACCCGCTGCCGCCTGCTTCCCGCATGGAACGCAGAAGCTGGCCTACCAGGAGCGCTTCGAACTGCCCTGCCACGGCCTGGATCGACTGCGCATCCGGATGTCGAACCTGTGAACCGAGCTGCGAAGTGTTCCAGTCGAGTGGCGCCAACATCCACTCGGCTCCGCGGGCCATGTCCATTTCTGTGTTCCTCCTCGTGAAACTTGTGCATTCAGCCCCTGCACCGGAACGGGTGACGAGGCATGGCGCTCCGCGCGGCAGGCCGGCCTCGCCGGGTCTGTCGCAGCCCCGCCTTGCAACAGACAAGCCACGCTCAGGCGCCGCTCCGAATCCAGGCTGCGGGAGAAACCCGCATCGCGCCGGTCTTGCCATTCGCGGTCCTGTCGCCGCCGACGCAGACTGCTTCCGCGCGGAGACGCCACCGGGGCCATAGCTGTCCTGGTCATCGGGTTCTCGCAGACTGCCTCCGCACAGGGACGCCACGCCAGAGCGGTCTTTCGAAAACTTGCAGCTGTATGGCGGCCTCGCCGACAACAGCCAACAGCCACGACCGCTGCCCGCGCTTTCTGACACGGCGCGACGGGCCAATTCGGCCGGTCTTGAGCCGGTCCCTCTTCCGCATGACACCGCGCATCCCGAGCTGGCTCGATGGAAGACCGATGTCCGCCGCCTTCGGCAAGCATTCCGGATCTGTCCGCCGACATGGTCCTGCGTATCCGTTCGTTTCTTCAGATCACTTCGAGCTCGGCATCGAGCGCACCGGAGGCTTTCAGCGATTGCAGAATGGAGATAATGTCGCGGGCGGTCGCCCCGATCGAGGTCAGGGCTCGCGCCAGATCCTCGACTGTCGCGCCCTGCCGCAGCTGCACGTTTTTCGCCTGCTCCTCCTTGACCGCGACTTTCACATCCGGCGTGACGACGGTGTTGCCCGGCGAGAAAGCCCCCGGCTGGCTGGCCTGATACTCCGTTCGGATTTCGACTGTCAGCGCACCATGAAGAATGGAGACCGGCCGGATCCGGATGTCCTGCCCGGCGGTGATCGTGCCGGTGCGTTCGTTGATCACGATTTTCCGCATCTGGTCCGTCTCCAGGGTCAGGCCTTCGATTTCTGCCAGGAATTCCACCGTCTTCTGCCGGAAGTCCGGTGGAATCACGACTTCGACAACCGCTGCGTTTTCGCAACGGGCCGTGCCGGGAAATTTTTCGTTGACCGTCTTTGCCAGCCTTGCGGCGGTGGTGAAATCCGGCTGGCGAAGCTGGAGCCGCAGCTTCCCGTCCGCCAGAAGGCTCGGTGGGGATCGCTCAATGATGGCTCCCCCGGGAATGCGGCCTGCCGTCGGATGGTTGAGCGTGGTTGCGTTGCCCGCGCCGCCGCGTGCGACGAAGCCTGCGGTGACCACCGGCCCCTGCGCCACAGCGTAGACCTCGCCCGTGGCCGCCTTCAACGGTGTGAGCACCAGCAGCCCCCCCTGTAGGTTCGTCGCATCGCCGATCGCGGCCACCTGCACGTCGATCCGCGTCCCCGGCTGCGCAAAGGCCGGCAGATTCGCCGTGACCATGACTGCGGCGGTGTTTCGAACGAGCATGGCCGTGGGGGGCACCTGGACGCCCATCCGGTCGAGCAGGTTCGCCAACGTTTGCGCCGAAAAGAACGTTTGCCGCTTGTCTCCGGTCCCGTTCAGCCCGACCACGAGACCGTAGCCGATGAGCTGGTTGTCCCGCACCCCTTCGACCCCAGCGACTTCCTTGACCCGCACCGCTCCGCGGACGGGCGCGCAGAAGCCGAGACAAATTGCGACAACGACCCCGGGCAGCCACGGGCTGCCCATTGGCCCGAAAGGCGGAAATCCCGCGCCGGGCCTATTCCCTGATTCGCCGGGCCGGCCAGAGCCTGCCGCTTTGCGGAACTCTGCCTCCTTCTTGTGCTCTCTGTGCTCTGCCGGGAAACCTTTGCCATGGATGGCTTGCCGGATGCGTTTGTCCCTCATCGCGTGCTCCCGAAGCGTCTCTCAAAACGGCAGCAAACCGTTCAGCAGCCGGTAGAGGAAATGGGGTCGGCGAATGGCATCCTGCACCACTCCTTTGCCTTCCACAAGCACTTCAAGATCGGACAGCCGGTCGCTGGAGACCCGGTTGCCCGGCGTCAGATCATTCCAACGCACCAGGCCCCGGATGGAGACTTTCTGGCGTTCGGAGTTGATCAGCACTTCCTTGGAACCCTCCACGACCAGGTAGCCGTTCGGCAGCACGTGCGTGACCCGCGCGGAAATCGTCGTCTCCAGCACCGACTCGCGGGACGTCTCGCCCTGGCCGTCCAGCTTGGTCTGACCGCCCAGATTGGCCAGCTGGCCCAGCGGCCCCGTTGCGCGCACCGGTCCGGCAAGCGCGGCGATCCCGGCCCGGCTTTCCGATTTCCGTGTCGACGTCGTCGAACCCTTTGAGATCGCGCTCGCCCGGTCGGCGACCACGATGGTCACAATGTCGTGCAGCTGGGCGGCGCGCAGATCCCGCGCCAGATTGCCCAGCCGGCCGCTCTCGCTGTAAAGCGAGCCTGGCGATGAGGGCGCCGCATTGCCGGCCTCGCCGGACTCCAGGCTCCGGATCAGCCGATCCAGGGACGACTCCCGCACAACCTGGCCGGGCGGTTTTTTTGCGGCTGCCACCGACGCCGGCCCCGCGAAAACACACAGGCCAACGGCCAACTGCCACACAACGCGATGCTGCTTCAAAATGCGCATGATTCCTTTTCCCCTGCCGCGGGGCTTTCCGGCCCCGCGGCCGTTTTCCGGCCGGATTTCATGGCCGGCCCTCTTCGAGAATTGCCATTCCCGGGGCCGCAACGCGCGCGCGAAGACGCCGCCGATGCAACGGCGTCCTGATCAGAACGAGGTCTCCCACGCGCCCGGCTGTGAGGACAGTGGCCTCCATTGACAGCCGCGCCGCCCCGCGTTCGACCACAAGGGCGATCCGGTCGCCGGCTTTCGCTGCGACCGGCGCAATCAGCTGCCGCGCCTCCACAACCTGGCCCGGGGCCAAATCCCGGCGCACGCGCCAGCCGAGAAACGAAGCCGCGGGCGGCGCCTTCCTGTCCGGCCAAAAGGCCTCTTCGCGGAACTCCGTCGCAATGTCGCCGTCGGCAATCGTCTCCCCGGCCGCAAGGTGCCGCCGGGCCACTGCGACCTCGCGACGCACCAGGATGCGAACCGTCACCGGAAATGGTACGCTCCGGCCGCTCCCCGCCAGCGTCAGCCGGCCCCGCCAATGGTACAGTCCCGGCTCGCCGGCCTGCCTCAGGCCCGAAAGCGCAAATCCCAGGTCTCCCTCCGGCAAAGAACCATCCGGCGTCTGGATCAGTTCGAGTTTCACCCCGGCCGGCAGTGCGCGCCGCATTGCCGCAGCGACTTCCGCGGGCGACACTTTGCGGGATGCGCGGACCACGCAAAGGCGCGCCGGGAGCTCGGATGGCATCACTTTGCCCTTCAGCGCCCGGCCAAGCTCCCGCCGCGTCATCCAACGCTCGATGCCCGGTGCGGGCGCATAGCCGAGCACGAGGCCCGCATCGACGGTCTTGAAAGCAGGCAAGGCAGGCGCCAGATCTCCCGCAAGAATCCGGTCGCCATGCACGGCTACGCAGCCGGTTTGCAGAAGGAACAGAAACGCCGCCAGCATGCCTTCGCCCTTTCACCGAGTCATGTTGTTCACCTGTTGATACATCTCGTCCGCGGCCCGCACCACTTTGCTGTTGGCTTCATAGGCGCGCTGGCTGACGATCAGGTTCACGAACTCCTCCACGACGCTGACATTGGATTGCTCGACATAGCCTTGTAGCAGGGTGCCCAGGCCTTCCTGGCCGCCGGGGTTGCCCACCGTCGGTTCGCCGCTTGCGTCGGTCGGCAGATACAGGTTGCGCCCGATGCTGTTCAGACCGGCCGGATTGGCGAAATTGGCCAGCTGGATCTGGCCTGCCAATTGCGCTGCTGCCTGCCCGGGCAGAGTGTAGCTGACCGTCCCGTCGGCGCCGATGGTGATGCTCTGCGCCTCGGGAGGGATGGTAATCTGGGGCTCGAGCGGGTCCCCCAGGGCTGTGACAAGGTTCCCGTCGCGGTCGAGGTGGAACTGGCCAGCCCGCGTGTAGGCGATTTCTCCGGTGGGGCGCCGCACCTGGAAAAAACCCCGGCCTTCAATGACGAGATCCAGGGGGTTGCCCGTCGCGGAAAAGCTTCCCTGCGCAAACGAAATGCTGTTGGAGGTGACGCGCGTGCCCAGACCCAGCTGAAGACCGGTCGGCACCACCGTTTGCGCTCCCGCCGCCGCGCCGGGTTGCAGGATCGTCTGATAGAGCAGATCCTGGAATTGCGCCCGGCGCGCCTTGAAACCCACCGTTCCCGCATTGGCAAGGTTGTGCGCAATGTTGTCCACGTTGGTCTGTTGCGCATCCATGCCGCTGGCGGCGCTGTACAAGGCTCGAATCATGCTTTTGCTCCTTCCGTCGACTTCATGGGTTCACGCGCGCCACCTCATCCACCGCCTTGCGGCCCATCTCGCCGCCGAGATGGATGGCGCGCTGCAAGGTTTCAAACTGTCGAAGGATCTGAACCAGGCGAACCGCCGACTCCGGCACGGAGACGTTGGAAGCCTCGATCTTGCCCTGGTGCACTTCGGCCCGGGCCGGTTGCAGCGAAGGCAGAGCGGCCCGATCCAGCAGGAAGTACACGCCTTCCTTCCGGCTTGTCCGGCCCAGATCGGCCTCGACGAGGCGCAGCCGCCCCAGCACAAGGCCGTCCTGGCTGACCGCACCGTCCCTGTCCACAGAGACCGGCCGCGCCGGATCGGCCCGGATCCGTCTTGGCTCCACGGTGACGAACTCGTAGCCATCCGGGCTGGTGAGCCGGCCGTCGGGCGCAACCTTCAGGCGTCCGGCGCGGGTGAGCCGCAGGCCGTCGCCTGATTCCAGAACAAAATAGCCTTCGCCCGAAAGAGAGAGTTCGAAAGGATTGCCGGTATCGAGCAGAACACCCTGGCGGGGATCCGTGTGGTGCCGCTCGAGCGCCGGAGCCGTCGGCTGCGGAAGGCCCGTCCCGAGCGTTGCCGCATCCTGGCTGTCCTGCCCCAGGTACAGGCTGTAGACTTCCCGGTCGGCCTTGAACCCGGGCGTCGAGCTGTTGGCCAGGTTGTTGGCCAGCAGGTCGAGCGCCTCCAGCTTCGCCCTGAGCCCCGCCGCCGCTGTCGATGTCAGGGGATCCATGGCAACACCGGCAACGTCTCTGCAACTCGGCCGCCAACTTCGAAGACGCACAGGATCAAGCTGTTCAGCCTCGCCCGGCTCCGAAATGGAACACCGGCGGGGTTCCGCGCTGTTCCGATTCGGTACGGCACGGGACGCCCGGGCCTCGAGCAGGAATCTTTCCCGATTCTTTTCAACAGCTGGCGAACTGGCATCCAGCCTGCTGAACAACGGGCATGGTGCCACAGACGAATCTCGCCGGCGTCAAGGCCGCTGCCGGGTTTGCGGCAGAGAACCTGTTGTTATTTCCGGCGGCAAGCGGAGCTGGCCGAGAATCAATCCCGGGGCTCGTCTCGCTCTGGACGGCCATCTGGCTTCAGCACCAGGATGCCGGTTTTTCGGCAAGCCCGCCCGATGCAGGCACAGAGAGCCAGCAAGCTCTCGGCACAGGCTCTTTGAAGCCCGCTGGCCGGGGCGAATCGACGGGTACCAGCGATGAACCGGAAGCGGAATCGGAACTATTCCCATCAATGGCGGTCTGCACTCCGGCACACCCTCCCGAGCTTCTGCGGCCTTCGGAGTGGGCCTTGACGGGGCCAACCGGGCCTGTTGGCCTGCTCCTTGAGACCGCGAGTGAAAGCCCCGATTCCGTCGCCCCGGTCCTGTCCGGCCTCGGGGAAAAATCGCTGCCTGTCGCCGCGGATGCGTCCTTTGGCCCCCTGCCGCAACTCGCCGTGGCGGATCAAGCGGGGCAGGGTTTCCTTGCAGCGGCAGACGCGCCCGCAATCCCGGAACGAGAGGCAGCGCCGGAATCGGGCTCGTTGAAAGCAGACGCCGGGCTGCCTGACAATCTCCGGCTTTCGCAACCGGCGCCGTTGCGGCACCTGGCTACAGAGCTGGTGCTGCATCGCAAATCCATCAACGACAGCCTTCCGGAATCGGCGTGCGTGCAGCCGGAACAATCGCTCGCGCCCGCGGGCCCACTCGCCGGAAAAGCGGAGATCGCGCCAGGCGTGGAAACCGGGCCGATCCCGGGGCCGCTGCTGCGCGCTGCCGCCGAAGACGGGGCTGTCCGTCGGACAGCCGGCCAAGGCATTCTCGCGCCGCCGAGTGTTCTCCCGCAAGCTGCGACGCCGGAACCAGGTCATCCGCAAGGATCCATGAACCGCCGGGGCAACGCGGAACCCCAAACCGGCTTCGAGACGTCCGGATCGACCTCACCATCATACGGATCCGAAGAGGTCCCGAAGGATTCCGCGGACCGCTCCGATGGGCAGGCGGCTCACCCCGAATCCGGAGGGCGCCCCATCCCCGACGCGGCCATCGGATCGCCGGGTTCCGTCAAAGGCGGAGGGGCAAGCGCCCGCCCGCAACAGTCGTTGACAGCCGGAGGCGAACCCGATTCGGTTCCGGCGGCCACAGTGGATCCCCGGATCGAGGCCCCCCAGACCGAGTCCGTCCGTCGCCAACTGCATGTTGCAGTGGAGGGCCCGGAAGGCGCCCGCGTGGATCTCAGGCTGTTGCATACTCCTGGCGCGCTTCACATCAGACTGGCCAGCTCCCGGGAGGCTTTGGCCGAGGCCCTGCGCGCCGAACAGTACCAGCTGGAGCAGGCGCTTCATCGGGCCGGATGGGATGCCACCGCCGGGCGGCCGGAGGCGACTCACAGCGGCGACTCCCTCGTCGATGCGCGAGAAGGGTTGCGTCAGCTGTCTGCGGCGAGACTCGCGGAAGCGGCGGCAATACCGACGCCGGAGATCTTCAACGGATCCCACAACCTGATGGATGGCGGCGCGGGAAGGGGACGGCAGCACATGGCTTCAGAACTCCGGCAGGAGTGGCTTGACCTGAGCGCGCTTCGCCGATTTGCAAGACAAGGAGGGCAGACTTCGAAATGAATTCCGGCATACCACCGGTTTCGGGCGGACCCGTCAATCCGGCTGAATACTCCACAAACCCGGAAGCGCAACCCGCGGCAGGCGAATCCGCCACCGAGCGGTTGGCGAACAAGGAAGTCTTCTTGCAGCTGCTCGTGGCGCAGATCCGGAACCAGAATCCCCTCAATCCGGCAAACGGCACCGAGTTTGTGGCGCAGCTGGCGCAGTTTTCCGAACTGGAAGCCACGCTGGCCATGCGCCGCGACGTCGCCCGCATTCTCGATGTGCTCGGTTCCGGAGGCGGGTAGGTACAGACTGCCCGCCCGGGTCCGGGCTGCATCATCCGGCCCGGACCGGCCGAGGTTTGGTGAAACCCGACAGGCCGGCGGCAGCGCCGGTGAGAAATTGCAACCCAGAATTTGCCCAGGAGGCCATCGATGTTCACTTCGTTCTCTACCGCGCTCAGCGCTCTGGGCGCGCACACGACGGCGGTCGATGTCGTCGGGAACAATCTCGCGAACCTGAACACGCCGGGGTACAAGGCCAGCGTGGTGGTTTTCAGCGATCTGGTCACCCAGTCGCTGGGGGCTGGCCTCGGGGAGACCCAGGTCGGCTTCGGCGTCGCCAGGCCGGTCACCATCCGCCAGTTCAGCCAGGGCGCCATCCAGGCCAGTTCCGGGCCGCTCGACGTCGCCATTCAAGGCGACGGGTTTCTCGTCGTCCGGGATCCGATCACGAACGGCGTCCTTTATACCCGCGGCGGCAACCTGCAAGTCAACAAGCAGGGCCAGCTGGTGACTGCCACCGGATTCCGCCTGCAAGGATGGAACGAAGTCAATGGCGTTCTCGACACGACGCAGCCGGTGACCGATGTGACCGTGCCCGTAGGATCTCTCCGCGCCCCGTCGCCGACGCGGAATGTCTCGTTCGATCTCAACCTCGACGCTTCTGCAACATCGGGCCCCCCGCCGACGACCTTCTCGACCTCGATCGAAGTCTTCGATTCGCTCGGCGGTTCGCACACGATCTCGGTGCGGTTCGAAAAGACGGCCAATCCGGGCGAGTGGTCCTACTCGCTGGTGTTTCCCGACAGCGACCTGCAAAGCCCGCCGTTCACTCCGGTCACAGGGACGATCCAGTTCGACTCGCAAGGCCGGCTCGTCTCTCCTGCGGCGGGCGACCCGATGCCGCAACTCCAGGTGACCGGCCTGGCCAACGGAGCCGACGACCTCGAAATCACCTGGCAGCTGTATAACGGCCCGTCGCCGCGGCTCACCCAGTTCTCGCAGCCCTCGGCCGTGGCGGCCAATGCGCAGGACGGCCATCCGGCTGCTCAACTGATTCGGGTCGGAATCGGCGACGGGGGGCGCGTTCTCGCGCAGTACTCCAACGGGGAGCAGGTGGCCGTGGGCCAGCTCGCCATGGCCTCGATCCGCAACCCGGAGTCGATGATCGCCGTCGGCAACAGCAATTTCCAGCTCAGTGCGCGGTCCGCGCTTCCCGCCATCGGGCTGCCCGGCACCGGCGGTCGCGGGCAGATCATCGGCGGCGCGGTGGAATTCTCGACCGTGGACATCGCACGCGAGTTCACCAACCTGATCGTGCTCCAGCGCGGCTACCAGGCCAACGCCAGGGTGGTCACCGCGGTGGATGAGATCAGTCAGGAGACGATCAACCTGAAGCGATAGCGCTTTGCGCGGACGACGCCATGGAAGAGAAGAAAGTGGCTGACCGGATCGCCCCGATGGCCGATGTGCTCCTCGACTTCGAAGTGCGTCTCGATGAGCGCGTCATGAGCCTGCGCGAGATCCTCGAGCTCGACTGCGGGCAGGTGATCCGGCTGAACCGTTCGGCCGGCGAGAACATCGACATTCTCGCCGGGGGCGCTCTGGTCGGCTCCGGCGAGGTGGTGGTCATCGAGGATGCCATAGGAATCCGCATCACCGACTTCCGGGAGGAACACTGAGATGGAGACGGGGACGCCGTGGAATCTCCTCGCCGTGCTCTTGCTGACCGGCGCGGCGCTCGCCTGGCTGGTCTTCCGTCAGCGGGGCAGGCTGACGCTGGCGGCGCGACGAAACCGCGGACCGGCCGAGGTCGTGCAGCGGTTGCCGCTCACGGCCCAGCACACGCTGCACCTGGTTCGCGCCGGCGAGGAAATGGCCTGGGTGATCACCTACCCCAACGGCGCGGTTCTCGATCGCCGCCGCCCCTTCGCGGAGTGGATGGAGCAGGCCAACGCAGGCGGACAGGAGGTGGCCCGGTGAAAATCCCGAGGCTTCCCGGCCTCATGCTTGGCGCTGTCTGGCCCGCGGCGCTGGCAGCCGCTCCGGCTTCGGCCAGGGGACAGACCGAGGCGGCGGCGCTGGGCCAGCCGGTTCAAATTGTTCTGTTGCTGACCGGGCTGACCGTGCTGCCGGCAGTGCTGGTCTCGCTCACCCCGTTTCTCCGGATCAGCCTGGTGCTTCATTTCCTCCGGCAGGCTCTCGGAACCCAGACCGCGCCCTCGAACCAGGTGTTGGCGGGACTGTCCCTGTTCCTCTCCCTGCTGCTTGTCCAGCCCGTTTTGCGGCAGGCCTATGAGAAGGGGTGGAAGCCTTTCGAGCAGGGCAAGCTCACCAGCGAGCAGGCCTGGGAGGAGGGCACCCGGCCGGTCCGGGACTTCCTGCTTCGATTCGCCCGCGAAAAGGACCTTGCCCTGATGGTGGAGATCACCAAGAGTCCTGCGCCCCGCAACCCGCGGGAGCTCGGTCTGGCCGTCGTGGCCCCTGCCTATGTCCTGTCCGAGCTGCGCCGGGGCTTCCAGATCGGGGCCGTGCTGTTTCTGCCGTTCCTCATCATCGACCTTGTGGTGGCTTCCGTCACGCTGTCGATCGGCATGGTGCAACTGCCGCCGGTGATGATTTCGGCCCCCCTCAAAGTGCTGCTCTTTGTGCTTGCCGACGGATGGAATCTGGTCGTCGGTTCTCTCGTGCGCAGTTTCTGACCTGGAGCATTGTCATGACGCTCACCATGAATCTTTCGCAAGCCGGGGCGACCGGAGTCCGGAATCCGCCGGCTGGCGTCGCCGGCCGGCCCTGTGCCGGCCCTTGCCGTGTGAAGCGCCGCCGCCAGCGAGAAGGCGGACTGTCCGGGCGGCAGGCGCCGGGGAACTGTGCCCCGGTTGCGCGCCCACGTTCCGGCAGGGAGGAGAAAGCGCCATGAATGCCGCGCTCGTTACCGATCTGCTGCGTCAGACGCTGATGGCCGCCTTCTGGCTGGCGTTGCCTCTGCTCGCCATCGGCTTTTTCGCCGGCATTCTCATCAGCCTGGCGCAAGTGGTCACCGGGATCCAGGACCCTTCGTTCGGGGCCGTGCTCCGTTTGGCGGCCTTTCTGGCGGGATTTCTGATCGCACTGCCGTGGATGCTGTCGCGCATGATCCAGTTCACCATTGCGCTGTTGGGGAACCTCGGCCGTTATGCCTCCTGAGATGCCAGCCACGCTTTGGGATCCTGCCGCTTTCGTTGTGACGCTGGCGCGGGTCGGCGGCCTGTTCGCCGCTGTTCCCATTCCCGGAGCCAGATGGATGGCCGATCCTGCGCGAGTCGTGTTCGTTGTTGGTCTGACGATAGCCTTGGCCCCGTTGTGGCCGCAGGCGAGGCCGGCCGGCCCCGGCGAGCTCCTCTTGTGGCTTGCCTCGGAGCTGGTCTTCGGGCTGGGCGTCGGGCTGGCGCTCGGCCTGGCGGCTGAAGCCCTCGTTTTCAGCGCCCAGGCGATGGCGCTCCAGGCCGGCTACGCCTACGCTTCGACCATCGACCACACGAGCCAGGCCGACAGCCCGGTTCTCCAGGTTCTGGCGCAGCTGACGGCCAACCTCCTGTTCTTTTCCGCCGGTATCGACCACGTGGCCGTGCGGGCGATCGCCCGCAGCCTTGAGGCTTTTCCTCCCGGCGCCGCCCTGTCGTCCGGGCCGTGGATGGAGCTGGCTGCCCGCGGCGGCGCGGCGATGCTCGAGCTCGGGCTGAGGCTGGCGCTGCCGGTCATCGGGCTGCTGGTGTTGACGGACCTCGCGCTGTCGCTTGCCAGCCGCATTCAGGCGCAGTTGCAGCTGTTGTCTCTTGCATTTCCTCTGAAGATGTTGATGACGCTGGCGGTGTTGGCCGCGACGGCTCCGTTGGCGGCATGGATTTACCGGGCCGGGGTCGCCAGAGCCGCCGCGCTGCTTCGGATTCCGGGCTTGGGGTGAGACATGGCGGCCGGCGGCGAGCGCACCGAAGCACCCACCCCGCAGCGGATCCGGAAGGCGCGGGAGGACGGGCGTTTTCCCGCCAGCCGGGAGCTGGTTTTCAGCGTGCAATTCCTCGGCTGGACCCTCCTGCTGACATCCGCCGGGCTCTGGGTGCGCCCGGCCCTCGACACTTTCCAGGGACTGCTCAAGGCGGCGTTTCGGCCCGACTGGACATCCGACTTCGTGCCTTTCCTCTGGGGCGGTCCGACGGGCCTGAGACTGCTGGCTGTTCTTGCGGCGGCTTTGGCGCTCACGCTGCTCGGCCTGCTGGCGCACCTTGCCGTGACGGGCTTCGGGTTCGCGCCCGGCAAAGCAGCGCCCGATTTCCAACGCCTGAACCCGCTCGCACAGTTGCGCGAACTGCCGCGGAGAAACTTCGACCAGCTCCTCGCAGCGCTCTGTCTGCTGCCACTGCTGATGGCCGCGCTATGGCTGGTGATCCGGAGCCGCTGGGAGGATTTTCTGCGGTTGCCGTTGCAATCCTTGCCCCAGGCCGTCTCCACGGTCGGCGGCAGCATCTCGGATCTGCTGTGGAAAGCCGCCTGGCTGTTTCTGGCCTGGGGCGCCGCGGATCTGTTCCGGCAACGCCGCCGCTACTTCAAGGACCTGCGCATGACCCGGCAGGAGGTCCGGGAGGAATACCGCCAGAGCGAAGGCAGCCCCGAGATCAAGGCCAGAATCCGGCGCCTGCGCCGCGAGCTGCTCCGGCGCCGGATGATGGCCGAGGTGCCGAAGGCAACGGCCGTCATCGTCAACCCCGAGCATTATGCGGTGGCCCTGCGTTACGAGCAGGCGTCGATGGCGGCCCCGCGCGTCGTGGCGAAGGGCCGGAATTACCTTGCCCAACGCATCCGCCAGAAGGCGCTCGAGCACCGGGTTCCGGTGGTCGAGAACCCGCCCCTTGCCCGGGCCTTGTACCGCCAGGTCGAGGTGGGGCAGGAGATTCCGGTCGAGCTCTACCGCGCGGTGGCCGAGGTTCTGGCCTACGTGTTCCGGCTGATGCAAAGCTATCGCGGCGGCGAAGCAGGAAAGGGGAGAGCGGAATGACTCTTTTGCGGCGATTCTCAAGGCGGCGGCTGTTGCCGGGGTTCGGCTGCGCGCCGGACATGGCCGGCGGCCAGGCGGCGCTCGCGCCGGATCAGGCCGCTCCAGGGCGCGCCCCGGTGGCGGCTGCCGGTGTCGGAGGGTTCCTGCCATGACCTCCCCGGTGGCTCCGGCCGCACTCGGCCAACTCGAGACCGCGCAGTCCCGGGGCGGCGCTGGCCGCGGGCCGGCGCGGAACGGGCGCGCCGGCGGCGGCAATGAGATTCTGCGGCGGGTGGTGTCGCCCGGCATGGTCGTCCCCGTGGGGGTGCTCGGGATCCTCGTGGCGCTGATTGTCCCGTTGCCGTCCTGGCTGCTCGACATCCTCATCAGCGCCAACATCGCCCTTTCCACTGTCGTCCTGCTGGTCTCCATTTACATCCGCAGGCCTGCCGACTTCAGCGTCTTCCCCACCACGCTGCTGCTGATGACGCTGTTCCGCCTGGCGCTGAATGTCTCCTCGTCGCGCCTGATCCTGCTTGAGGGCAGCAGCGGCACCGCTGCCGCCGGCGAGGTGATCGAATCCTTCGGCAAGTTTGTCGTCGGGGGCAACTTCGTCATTGGCGTGGTGGTCTTTCTTGTGCTGATCGCGATCCAGTACGTGGTCATCAACCACGGCGCGGTGCGCATCTCCGAGGTCACGGCGCGCTTCACCCTCGACGCCCTGCCCGGGAAGCAGATGTCGATCGACGCCGATCTCAACGCCGGGCTGATCAATGAGTCCGAGGCCAAGGCCCGGCGGAAAGCCCTGGCTGCGGAGGCCGAATTCTATGGAGCCATGGATGGCGCGACCCGGTTCACCCAGCGCGACGCGGTCGCCAGCCTCCTGATCACCGCCATCAACATCCTCGCCGGGTTTCTGATCGGAGTCTTGCAGCATGGCATGGAGCTGAGCCGTGCCCTGTCCACCTACACGGTGCTCACCATCGGGGACGGACTGGTCACCGTGATTCCGGCGCTGATGATTTCGATCTCGGGCGGCCTGATTGTCACCCGAGCCAGCTCGGATCGCGAGATGACGGACGAATTCCAGCGCCAGGTCTTTGGCGCCGATCCGCCGTTGCTGCTCGCCTCCGGGGCGCTGTTGCTGATGGCGGTGGTTCCGGGTCTTCCCAAGATCCCTTTCCTGGTCCTGTCGGCTGCGCTCGGCGGGGCCGGCTACCGGCTCCGGCAGAAGCGGCGCGTCGCTGCCGAGACCGCGCCCCGCAGCGCCCAGCCTGCCCCGGCGCGGGAAAACATCGAGGCGCTGCTCAAGGTGGAGCCGCTGGCCGTGGAGGTCGGGCTCGGGCTGGTGAAACTGGTCGAAGGCGGAGAGCACAGTCCGCTGCTGCGCCGCATCGCCGGCATCCGCCGCCAGCTGGCGGCCGATCTCGGCTTTCTGATGCCTCCCGTGCGCGTGACCGACAATCTCTCGCTGAGGGTTCGCGAATACGTGATTCTTCTGAAAGGCGCAGAGATCGGCCGCTTCGAACTTCCCGCCGGCTGCGAGCTGGCCATCCCGCCGGCCGGAAAGCCATGCCCGGCGGAAGGGATCCAGGCCCGCGAACCCGCCTTCGGGCTGGAGGCGGTCTGGATCCCGGCCGAACATGCCGACCGGGCCCGCTCGGCCGGCTGCACGGTGGTCGATCCGGTGAGCGTGCTGGGCACGCACTTGTCGGAACTCGTCCGCCGCCACTGCCACGAAATCTTTTCCCGGCAGGACGCAAAGAAATTCCTCGACCGCGTTGCCGAGGAGCAGCCGAGGCTCGTCGAGGACCTGGTGCCCAAGCTGCTCCCGTTGCCGGCGGTGCAGAAGGTGCTCCAGAACCTGCTGCGCGAGCGCGTGCCGATCAAGGACGGCGCCACGATTCTGGAGGCCTTGGGCGAGGCGGCGCTCGTCACCCGGAACCCGGTGCTGCTGACCGAGTACGTCCGCCAGGCGATGCGGCGCACGATCGTCAGGCCGCTGGTGGACCGCGAAGGGCAGCTCCCCGTGTTCCTGCTGGATGCAGGGCTCGAGAAGGCGATCGAAGACAGCGTCCAGCATGGCGAGCACGCCTCGCACGTCCACCTGAGTCCGCAAAAGGTCTCCGAGCTGCTGAACGCCGCCTCCCGGGCGGCAGCCCAGATTTCCGGCGCCTGGACGTTGCTGACCTCAAGCGGCGCAAGGTTCTTTGTGCGGCAGATTCTCGAGGCAAACTACCCCCAAGTCACCGTGCTGAGCCATGGCGAGGTGCCTCCTGGCCTTCGGGTTGTGTCGCTGGGCGTGTTGAAAGGCGGAGGGGCATAAGGGACATGGCGCCGGGCCAAAACGCCGCTGTGCGGCGGGCGATTTCTTTCAGGGCGGAGAGCGAAGGCGTTCTTTTCCCGAACCCTTGGCTTTGGGCCCCGGATTGGCGAGAGGGAAGCGCGAGCGAACCCACTATTGTTCAGGACGGAGACGGCTATGGCGGCACGTCCGCAGAGAACGTACTTTGCCGAGACACTGGAGGCAGCCATCGCCCAGGCCCGCAAAGAGCTGGGGCCGGAGGCCCTGCTGCTCGAAGCCGGCCCCTCCCCGGCGGAAGAAGCCCGGCGAGGCGGCTTCCGCGTCGTCTGTGCGCCGGCGCAGGATACGGGGCCGGAACGAGGCAGCCGTCCGGCGGCGCCGGCCGAGGAGAGAACCGGCGGGGGCTTGCCGTGGGACACATTGCAGCGACGTCTGGACCGGATCGAGCAGATTCTCGAACAGGCCGTCCTTGGGGCTGCCGTTTCCACCCTGCCGTCGGCCCTCTCGGCACTCGGGCAGGAACTGCTCTGCCAGGACGTTCCGGCGCTGCTGGTACCGGAGCTGTTGCGCGGCGCGCGGACGCGTCTCCCTTCGGAGGCCGAAGCCGATTCCGCAGCAGCCCGCACGGCCTTGGCCGAGGAGGTTTGCAGCCGTCTCAGGTTCCAGCCGGAACTGGCCGGGGGAAGGCAGCCTGCCGTCGTGGTCTTCATCGGGCCGCCCGGGGCTGGCAAGACCTCCATGCTGGTCAAGGTGGCGATGCAGGAAGGGGTGGCGCGCCGCCGTTCGGCCGCCATCGTCAGCACAGACGCGTTTCGGGTTGCAGCCAGCGAGCAGTTGCGGACATACGCCGCCATCCTCGGCTTGCCTTACGTTCACGCGGACACGCCTGCCGCACTCCGGCAGGCCGTGGCCGAGAATGCGGCCCGGGACCTCGTGCTGATCGACACGCCCGGCTTCAGCCGCTCCGAGCAGGACTGGGCCGAGCAATGGGCGGGAATGCTCGAGGCGGTTCCCGGAAAAGAAGTCCTGCTGGTGCTGCCGGCGGCATGGCGAACCCGGGACCTGCTCGAACAGGTTCGCCGAAGCGCCATTTTCCGGCCCTCTGCGCTCGTCTTTACGCGGCTGGACGAAACGGAGGCCTTCGGCGGCTGGGTGTCGGCGGCGCTGGAATCCGGCCTGCCGATCCGGTGGTTCGGCACCGGACAGCGCATCCCCGAGGACATGGAGGCAGCCTCGGGAAGCCGGGTTCTGGATGTGCTCGGCGCCCTCCCGGCCGGGCCTGCGGCCGGCAGCGCCGCGGCGGGAGCGCGGGGATGAATCCTTGGCCTGTCGGCTGCGGAGGCCAGGCCGAAACGGCTTTCCCGGTGAAGGGGGCGACTCCAAGGTGAAGAACCCATACGAGATGGATACGACGCCATTGACCGCCGAGCAGCGGGAGCAGCTGATTCTGGAACACCTGCCCCAGGTCCGGCTGATTGCGCGCCGGATCCATGAACGGCTGCCGGAAAGCGTGAACCTCGAGGATCTGATCTCGACCGGGGTTCTCGGTCTGATTGCGGCGATCGACCGCTACCGGCCTGAACAGGGCGTGAAGTTGAAGACCTACGCGGAATACAAAATCCGCGGCGCGATTCTCGACAGCCTCCGCGGGCTGGACTGGGCGCCCCGGCAGCAACGCCGCCGGAGCAAGCAGATCGAGCGTGCGGTGGCATCGCTAGAGCAGAAACTGCACCGTTCGCCGACCGAGGAAGAGATCGCCGCCGAACTGGGCTTGTCGCTTGAGGAGTACCAGGATTGGCTGTCCGACATCCGCGGGCTGAATCTCGGCAGCCTGGACGCGGCGCCCGAGGAGGACCGCGGGCGTGACCTGCTGCGTTTTGTCGCCGGCGACGAGGAGGACTGGCCCTCGCGCCGCCTGGAACGCAAGGAGCTTCACCGGCTGCTGAAAACCGCCATCTCCCGCATGCCTTACATCGAGCGGACGGTTCTGGGCTTGTATTACCAGGAGGAGCTTACCTTGCGTGAGATCGCAAAAATCGTGAAGCTCCACGAGTCCAGGGTCTCGCAGTTGAAGACCCAGGCCATCATCCGGCTCCGCGCATTCCTGCGGAAGCGCTGGCCGACCGACCGGGGAGGGAACGCGCCATGAAGCGCCCCCGCGGGTCGCGTTCTCCACGGGGCGTGTGTCCCGGCCGTGCCGGAGCGCTCTTGTCCCGCAGCCGGCCGCGAGAGGCACGAACCCGCTGCCGCGGCCTTATGCCCGAAGTTCGCGCGTCGAGTTGCGCGTCAACTCCAGCCAGCCCCCGGATGCGTGCGAGCCGGCATGCCCGGGGGCTTTTCGAGGAGAGGCTCCCATGAACGGAAAAATCTCTCACTGGCTTGCCGCCGAGTGGGCCCGTCAAATCGGCCCGGCGCTGAGCTCGATGATTGGCGAGCCGTGCCAGGCGGCCGCCGCCGACAGCGACGCCGAACCTGCGCCGGCCGATGCGCTCGTCATCACCAAGCGGCTGCGGGAAGAGCCCGCCGCGCGGATGCGGCTGGCCTTCAGCCCGGAGCTGTGGCGCTCGGCAGGCGAGGCGGTGCTGCGCGCCGCCGGAATTGCCGATGCGAGGGAGGAGGAGGTGCGCAACGCCTTTCTGGAAGTTGTCAACCAGTCTCTGGGCCAGTTGGCGTCCGGACTCGGCCAACGGCTGGGCCGCGAGGTGAGCTGGGAAGACATTCCGGATGAGGCCGGCGACGACCTCCCGGCCGCCGGGGCGGCGGTGACCGTGGAGGGACCCGGAGGCCGGCTGGGTACAGCGTGGGTTGCCGCCAGCCCCGGCTTTGCGGCGGAATGTCCGTCCGGGGAGACCGACGCCAGCCCGGCGCCACAGCCGCCCCGGCCGGAACCCGACCAGCCTCGCCGCCGGCCGATGCTCGATCTGCTGCTCGAAGTGGAGCTGCCGGTCGGCGTCACCTTCGGCCGGACGCAGCTGAAACTCAAAGATGCCATCAAGCTCACCAGCGGCAGCATCGTCGAGCTGAACCGGACCATCATTGAACCCGTCGAGGTCATCGTGAACAACTGCGTCATCGCGCGGGGCGAAGTCGTCGTCATCGAGGGCAACTACGGCGTCCGCATCCAGGAGATCGTCAGCCGGGAGGAGCGCCTGCGAACCCTTTTCTGAGATTTCGTCCGCATGAGGGGGCAGCCGGCAAGCCGGCCGCTTTCTTTGCCGCGACAGCCGCCGTCCGGGGCGGGGCAAGCGGGATGTCACAGCCGTTGCGCGGCGCCCAGCCCCGGCAAGAGGGGAAAAGAGTCCCGCGCGGCCGCTTCGTTGCGATCCGCTTTCACAAGGGCCACGCACTTCTGCGCGCAGCTCATGATGGCAGACAGCTTGCCGTCAGGCGGCACGGCACGCCGTTCCCATCGCTGGGGAGCGGATCCGGGCAGGGTCTTCCGGACAAGCCCTCCGGCGCCGGCCTTTCCGGCCTGCGCTCCATGCTCCCGGCGCGCGCACATCGCCTGCTGTGAGACGCGCGTGCTCCGGCAGGCGGCCCGGGACGCCCGTCTGCTTCCGTCGGCGATGTCCGGCGCGCAAATCCCGTGGGGAACCCGGCCAAATCGTGGGTTCCGGTTCCTGCACGCGCCTGGGCAGGCTCCTGTCCCTGAAAGGGACCCCTCGGGGGGCGACACAAGCGCCCGCTGCTGCGACCTGCGTCAAGTCCCCGGATGTCGCGCCTCTGATGGCCCGACCCGTCGTCAGCGCAACTGCGGCATACTCTGTGGACAGGAGCCGCACGGGAAAGCGTGGCGAAAACGAGCCGCACGCCTTGAGCGAGAGCGTGGCCGAACTGCCCCACCGGCTCTTCGGGTGCCCGTGCAAGAGGCCGTGTGCGCCTCTCGTCACTGCAAGGCCCGCCGGAGGCGCAGGCCAGCCGGCCAACGAAGCCGCAAACCGGCAGCTTCCCGCCGCAGACGGCAATTGAGGAGCCGGGCAGGTCTCGCCGGGATCCAGCCAGCCGGGCCGCGCCTATTTCAACAATTGCTGGGACATCCGGAGCAGCGACTCGCGCATGGATGCCAGCTCCGGGGACTCCGGGGGCAGCCCGGCCGGCAACGGCGACTCGCCGAGTTTCGCATGGAGCGACGGCAGGCGCACGACCTCGCAAAAGACCGAGACGAGCTCCGGGTCGCGCCACCCCATTTCCGCCTCCCGCCGCAATTGCGCGATGGCGTCATCGACGGTGAACGCCTCTTTGTAGCTGCGCTGGGAAATCAGCGCGTCGTAGATGTCGGCCAGTTGCAGTATCCGCGCCAGCAGCGGGATGTCTTCGCCTTTCAGGCCATCCGGGTAGCCTGAACCGTCCCAGCGCTCGTGATGATTGCGGATGATCGGCAGCACCGGGCGGAGCGAGCGCATCGGCCGGCAGATCTCCTCGCCCTTCCAGGTGTGCGAGCGCATGATCGCCCATTCCTCGCTGGTCAGCTCGCCCTTCTTGAAGAGAATGGAGTCCGGCACGGCGATCTTGCCGATGTCATGCAGGTAGCCGCCGCGGTGCAGCGCCAGCAGATCCTCGTCGGGCAGCCCGATGGCCGAGCCCAGGGCCACGCTCAACGCCGCCAGCCTCTGGCAGTGGTTGCCCGTTTCCTTGTCGCGCTGCTCGATCGTCTGCGCCAGCGCGAACAGGATCGTCTCGGCCTCTTCCAGCGAGTCGACGGCCCGCTTGTTGCGCAGCATCGAGCGGATGCGCGTGCGCAGCACCGCCGGCTGCAAGGGCTTGACCAGGAACTCGTCCGCCCCGGACTCCAGCCCCGCCACCTCGTTCTCGATTCCCTGCACGCTGGTGACAATCAGGATCGGGATCAGGTGCGTGCGGCGGTTCGATTTGATCCTGCGGCAGAACTCAAGCCCGCTGTTGGGGCGCCCGCTCCAGTCGCTGACGATCCATTCGGAGATGATCAGGTCGACCGGCTCGCTGTCCAGAATCCGCAGCGCCTCCTCCTGCGAGCGCGATTCCAGCACCCGGTAAGGGCCCGCTTTCAGGATTCCCTTGATCAGCTGCCGGTTCAGATCCACGTGGTCGACCAGCAGAATCGTGGCGCGGCCCAGCGGATCGGCCCACGGCGTTCCCGCAGGCGCAAGGAGCGGCACCCCGGCAGCCGTGACCTCCGTGCCCGTTGCGCGCTGGATGGCATCCTCCATCCCTCATGGCATCGGCGGAAATGCGGGACTTCTTTAGCCGATCCGCGCCGGGGACGAACACACCCGAGCCGCGCCTGACATCCATCCGCCAGATGCCCGCCGCTCCCGGCAGGCCTCGCCCTGCTGTTGACGGCGATGGTCAAGGCCCCGAAACAGAAGCGGGACACCACGAGAAAAATGACACGGTAACGGCGTCGGCAGCCCCGCCAGCCAAAACCCCGGCCCGGTTTCCCCGTCAGTATCCGGCCGGAGTCGCCGACGCGCCCGCGGGGCGGATCGGCGGCAGCCCGAGGCGGCGCCGGCACTCCTCGAGCATTTCCGCCGTCCTTGTGGCGCCGCACCGCGTGGCCCCGGTTTCCCGCACCGCCAGCAGCGCATCCAGCGTGCGCACGCCTCCGGCCGCCTTCACCTGCACATGGGGCGCGGCGTGCTTGCGCATCAGGCGCAAGTCATCGAGCGTGGCGCCGCCCGGCCCGTAGCCGGTGCTCGTCTTGACCCAGTCCGCGCCAAGCTCGCTCGAAATCTCGCACAGGCGGATTTTCTGTTCGTCGTTCAGGTAGCAGTTTTCGAAGATCACCTTGACCTTCTGTCCAGCGGCATGGGTGACGTCAATCACGGCGCGCAGGTCCTCGCGCACGTAGTCCCAGTCGCCACTCAGCACGGCGCTGATGTTGACGACCATGTCGAGCTCCTCGCCGCCGTCGGCCAGCGCGCGGCGCGCTTCGGCCACCTTGGTCTCCGTTGCATGGCCTCCATGCGGAAACCCGACCGTCGTGCTGGCCTTCACGCGGCTGCCGCGCAGCATGGAGGCGCACAGAGGCAGAGCATAGGGCAGAATGCACACGCTCGCCACATCGTAGGCCAGCGCCAGCTCGATGCCTTCCACCAGCTGCTGCCGCGTGAGCGCCGGATTCAGCAGCGAATGGTCGATCATTTTGGCGATATCTTCGTAGGAGTAGTTCATAATCAGCAACCGTTGTCGCTCAGACGGCGCATGGATGTCAATGACGGGAACCCGCGGTTTTTCTCCCGGCGAGACCTTTGGCGACCGGCGGGCCTTGTGTTCGTCTCCGCCGTTCTCTTGCAGGCGCAAGCCGGAGTCGAATTGCTCCCGCTTCCGCCCGTGGCAGGCGTCAAGTGGCAGCATGGCCGGGCGGTCGCGCTCGCCGGGCCGCCCGGACAGCCGGAGCTCTCCGTCTGGAGCCGCGGCGGCGGCCGGGTGCGCTCGATCGCCGTCCTTGGCGCCATCCCCGGCGCCCGCCGCGCCGAAGCGGCCGACTTCGCGCTTGACGCGGAGGGCACGGTGCACGCCGCAGTGGTCGCCGAGCTCCCCCTGGGCCGCAGCGCCCGCCTGCTGTGCAGCTTTCCTGAGGCGGGAGATCCGCGCTGTGAAGACACCGGCGAGGTCCGCTGCCGCCTGCTGGCCGCCTCCGCGCCCGGCGTTGTCTGGTGTTTCGGCCCCGGCCCCGCGGGAATGCTGCTTCATCGCGTCTCGGGGCCGAAGCAGGGCCCGCGCTTCTGGCTGCCGGCCGATGCTCTTCCCCACGGGCGCACCGCCGGCGCACAGCAGCCGGCTGGCGCCTTCAGCCGTTCATGGATGAGCGCCCCCGGGCCGGAGCGCATCGTGCTCTTCCTGCACGAGCCGGCCACGCTGTTCGAGGTCGACCTCCGCACCGGGGAAACCCGCGCCGTGTCATTGGGTAGAACCCTGCCATTGCGCGCGGCGCCTTCTTTCGCCGCTTCCGGCGGGCGGCTGGCCGCGCTGCTGCCTCTCGACCCCTCGCCGGCCGCCGAACGGCTGGACGCGCCGTATGGCCTGTTTGTCCGCGCGCCGGATGGCTGGCGGCGCGCTGCCCCGCATCTGGCCTGGCTGCGCGGCGCGCGTCTTGCCGGCCTCGATCCGGACGCGGCATGGGTCTGGAGCCGCGGCAAGCAGCGGCTGGAGCGCGTTCCGCTGCCGCCGTAGCTCTGCGCCGGCGCGCCGCTCCGGGTCCGGAACACTTGCGCGGGGCGGCCCCGGCAACTAGCCTGATAGCCATGACCGTGTCCCGGCGCGCGTTCCTGCTCGTGCTCGCGGGCCAGGAGCGGAAGGCGCGGCTGGCGGCGCTGGAACGCGTCATGGGGCCGATGCCGGCCCTTCGCGGACCCGTCCGCCGGGAGGCTGCCGGCGAGCACAAGGAGCCTGGCTACACGAGAAGGAAGATCCTGTTTGAATCAGAACCGGGCGATTTTGTTCCAGCCTGGCTGCTGATTCCCGACCGTCCCCACCGCCGGCGCCTGGCCGCGCTCTGCCTGCATCAGACCACCCGGATCGGGAAAGACGAGCCCGCCGGCCTCGGCGGCAGCCCCAACCTGCACTACGCCCGCGAGCTGGCGCTGCGCGGCTTTCTGGCCCTCGCCCCGGATTACCCGAATTTCGGCGAATACCGCTGCGACCCGTACGCGCGCGGATACGCGAGCGCCACCATGAAGGGCATCGTGAACCACGCGCAGGCGGTGCGGCTGCTGGCCTCCCTGCCGGGCGCCCACCCGCGGCGGATCGCCGCCGTCGGCCATTCCCTCGGGGGGCACAACGCCCTGTTTCTGGCCGCGTTCGAGCCGCGGGTGGGGGCCGTGGTCTCCAGCTGCGGGTTCACCTCCTTCCGGCGCTACATGGGCGGGGACCTGCGCGGCTGGAGCCATGCGGGCTACATGCCCCGCATCGCGAGCGAATTCGGCTGCGACCCGGCGCGCATGCCGTTTGATTTCCACGACGTGTTCCGCCTCATCGCGCCGCGGCCGGTGTTCGTCAACGCGCCGGCCGGCGACGGCAACTTCGACCAGGCCGGCGTCCGCGAGGTGCTCGACGCCGTGAGAGACGAATTCCCGCGCGGAAAACTCGCCGCGGAATTCCCCGATTGCGGCCACGATTTTCCTCCCGAAGCGCGGGAAAAAGCGTGGCAGTTTCTCGAGCGCGTTCTTTAGCTGGCAGCTCGCGCCCCGGCGGCCCCGCGCGGCAGGCCGTTTCGCTTATGATATGGGTTCGCCGGGGCCGCAGTCCCGGCGGCCTTCACAGCCTGCCCATGGCCACCATCAAGGATGTTGCCGAACTGGCCGGCGTCAGCGTCGGCACCGTAAGCCACGTCATCGCCGGCACGGTGAATGTGAGCCCGGCGACGCGGGCGCGCGTCGAGGCGGCGATCCGCCGGCTGCGCTACCGCCCCGACCCGATCGCGCGGAGCCTCAAGTCGCGCAAGTCGCGCATGATCGGAATGATCGTCAGCGACCTTACCAACCCGTTCTTCCCGGAGATGGTGCGCGGCGCCGAGGATGCCGCCCTCAAGCGCGGCTATTTCCTTTCCACCTACAACACCGACGACGCGCCCGAGCGCGAGCGGCAGATCTTCGAGCTGTTCGAGACGTGGCGCGCCGACGGCATGCTCGTCGTCACCGCGCTCCGCCGCGGCACGCATCCGCACATCCGCCGGGCGTTGCGCGCCGGCACGCCGGTGGTCTGCCTCGACCGCCACCCCGTGGACGTCCCCGTGGACACCGTCACCGTGGACAACGCCGCCGCCGTGGACGAGGCCGTCTCTTACCTGATTTCGACCGGATGCCGCCGCATCGCCTTCATCGGCAAGGCGCCCTCCATGTACGTCGCCCCCGAGCGCATCCGGGGATACCGCCGCGCCATGCGCCGCGCCGGGCTTGCGACCGAGGAATACCCCGGCGATTTCCGCATGCCTCTGGCCCGCAAATCGGTCCTGCGCCTGCTTGGCAAGCAACCGCCCCCCGACGCCATTTTCACCGGCAACATCATGATGGCGGCGGGCGCGCTCCAGGCGCTGCGCGAGACCGGGCTGCGGTGCCCGGACGACATTTCGCTGGCCACCTTCGATTACGTGGAGCTGTTGCAGTCCTTCGGGCTGCGCCTGACCTGCGTCGCCCAGCCGTCCTACCAGATCGGGTTCGAGGGCGCCAATCTGCTCATCGACCGCATGGAGGGAAAGTTGCGGTCCTCGTCGCCGCGCCACATCGTGCTTCCCTGCGAGCTGCGCATCGGCGAATCCACCCCCATGCGCCGCCCCGGCCAGCCGGTCCCGCCTTCCGCAGGCTGAGCGGCAGCCCTGCGCTTCACGGCCGGACGGCCGTGGCGAACACCGTCTCGAAGTGCGGCGGCTGCTCCTCCTTCCAGATCACAGCCGTCTCGATGCCCGCAAAGCCGGCCTCGCGCAGGAACGCCCGCAGTTCGACCTCGGCAAAGCCGAGCCACTCGTCGGCGTACAGCTCGCGCGCCTCCTCGCGGTTATGCCGCAGCAGGTCCAGCACGATCACCCGCCCGCCCGGCTTCAGAATCCGGAACGCCTCCGCCACGGCGCGCTGCGGGTGCTGCGCGTGATGCAGCGACTGCGAGAACAGCGCCACGTCGCAGCAGGCGTCCTCGAGCGGCAGGCTCTCCAGATCGCCGAGGCGATACTCGACATTGGCCACGCCGCGCTCGGCCGCCAGCCGCCGCCCGTACTCCACCATCTGCGGCGAGCCGTCCACGGCGTAAACGTGCTTCGCACGCCGCGCCAGCAGAAAGGCCACCGCGCCCTCGCCCGCGCCCAGATCGGCCGCCACCACGGGCGGCGCCATCGCCAGAAGCGCCTCCGCCAGCGCCCGCCAGGAACGGCCCGGCATGGAATGGCGGCCGAATTTCCCCGCCAATTCATCGAAAAAGGCGCGCGTTTTTTCCTTCCTTTTTTCGAGCACCAGCGCGAGCGCCTCGTCGTCCCGCCTCGTTTCCGGCATCTCGGCCGCCGCCGCCTCCACCGCGGCCTCCAGCGGGCCGGGCGCCGGCCGCCTCAGGCTGTAGCGCACGTGCTTGCCGCTCTTGCGGTCTTCCACCAGCCCCGCCTGCCGCAACTGCGCCAGATGCGAGCTCAGCGTGCTCTGCCCGATGGCCAGGATCTCCTGGAGCTCGGCCACGGCCAGCTCCTCGCGGCCCAGCAGGCGCACGATGCGCACCCGGGTCGGGTCGGCGAGGATCTTCATGGCCCGCAGGATTGACGCCATAGCCTGTTGTCTGGCATTATATCAACGTATCGTGATGGAACGATACAATCTACTCAGGAGAGACAGCCGATGAGCAGTGGGGTGATGAAGCCCGACACATTGCCGTACAAGGTGGCCGATCTCGGCCTCGCCGAATGGGGCCGCAAGGAGATCACCATCGCCGAGTCGGAAATGCCGGGCCTGATGGCGCTGCGGCGCAAGTATGCGGGAGAAAAGCCGCTCGACGGGGTGCGGATCAGCGGCTCGCTGCACATGACGATCCAGACGGCGGTGCTGATCGAGACGCTGGTGGAGCTGGGCGCAACCGTGCGCTGGGCGTCGTGCAACATTTTTTCGACGCAAGACCACGCGGCGGCTGCCATCGCCGCGGCGGGCATTCCGGTGTTCGCCTGGAAGGGCGAGACGCTGGAAGACTACTGGTGGTGCACCTACATGGCGCTGTCGCACGCCGGCGGCAAAGGGCCGCAGCTGGTTGTGGACGATGGCGGCGACGCGACCCTGCTGATCCACAAAGGCTATGAGCTCGAGGAAGGCTCCGACTGGGTGCATCAGCCTTCCGAAAGCCATGAGGAGCAGGTGATCAAGGACCTGCTGAAGCGCATTTACGCGGAGAACCCGCGGCGGTGGCACGACATCGTCGCCGAATGGAAAGGCGTCAGCGAGGAGACGACCACCGGCGTTCACCGGCTGTACAAGATGCACCAGGAGGGCAAGCTCCTCGTGCCGGCGATCAACGTGAACGACTCGGTGACGAAATCGAAGTTCGACAACCTCTATGGCTGCCGCGAATCGCTCGCCGACGGGCTGAAGCGCGCCATGGACGTGATGGTGGCGGGCAAGGTGGCCGTGGTGTGCGGCTACGGCGAGGTGGGCAAGGGCTCGGCCCAGTCGCTGCGGGCCTTCGGCGCGCGCGTCATCGTCACCGAGATCGACCCCATCACCGCGCTGCAAGCCGCGATGGAAGGCTACGAGGTGACCACGGTGGAAGAGACGCTGGGCAAGGCCGACATTTACGTCACCGCCACCGGCAACTGCGACGTGATCACGCTCGAGCACATGGAGAAGATGAAGGACCAGGCCATCGTGTGCAACATCGGGCACTTCGACAACGAGATCCAGGTGGACCGGCTGAACGCGGCGCCGGGGGTCATCAGGAAGAACATCAAGCCGCAGGTGGACTGCTACACCTTCCCGGACGGCCACCAGATCTACCTGCTGGCCGAGGGGCGCCTGGTCAACCTCGGCTGCGCCACCGGCCACCCCAGCTTCGTCATGTCGACCTCGTTCAGCAACCAGGTGCTGGCGCAGATGGACCTGTGGAAGAACCGCGACACCTACAAGCCGGGCGTGTACATGCTGCCGAAGAAGCTCGACGAGGAGGTGGCGCGACTGCACCTGGACAAGATCGGCGTGAAGCTGACGCGGCTGACCGAGAAGCAGGCCAAATACATCGGCGTGCCGGTGGAAGGCCCGTACAAGCCGGACCACTACCGCTACTGAGCGGGGCAAGACAGGGCCTCCCGCCGGGCTGCGTTCCGGCGGGAGGCCGCGGAATCAACGGCGGGCGGTCTTGGCGCGCTCGCGGAGCTCGGCCGCCATGGCCTGGATCTCGGTCAGATCGCGGCGCATCTCGCTCCAGCCGTACCACAGCGCGTAGTCGGGGTTGGCATGGAAGGTGCCCTGGAAGGCGCGCATGCGGTGCTCGAGGTACATGACGAAGAGCTTCTGCTCGATCGGGGTGGGAGCGTCGTGGAAGGCGAGCAAGTCGGGGTAGGCGTGGGCGTATCCGGCCGGCTTGGCCAGGATGCCGTCCCTGTACAGCCCGGCCACGGTCTCGATGGCCTGAGCCAGAAGACGGTCTGCCTCCCGGATCATGTCATCGCCGCGCTGGAGCTGTTCGCGCGCGAAGTTGGCGGAATGGCACTGATTGCAGGCGCGGATCATCTTGTCGCGCTCCCGCTGCCAATCCTCCTGGGTCAGGCGGGCGACGTTGGCGGCCTTGACCACGTCGAGCCGGGCGGTGGGCTTGCCGTCCGGATCCAGCACGCCCAAAGCCTTGAGAATCGCGGTCCGGTCCGCGGCCCACTGCTTGTCCTCGGGCATCGGCAGGCGGACGGCGAGGAAGCCCCAGGCGGTCTGAACATTGTGGTCGCCGCCCTGCATGTGACAGGTCTGGCAGGTCGGCGCGGCGGCGCTGGCGGGCAGGGTTCCGGTCTGTTTCAGCAGCGCGCGCACGCCATGCTTGGATGTCGAGTACATCTCCCACTGCGGATGGTCGAAGCCCATGTGACAGGTGGCGCAGGCCTGGGGCTGGCGGGCCTCGACCACCGAGAAGGTGTGGCGCGTGTGGCAGGCGTCACATGAGGCACGGCCGAATCCGGAGCCGGCCTTCCTGATTTCGGCCAGATCCGCAGGACTCTTGACGCCGATCTTGTGGCATCCGCCGCAACCCTTCATCCCTTCCGTCATGGCGACGGGCTGGGCGTGCGCCATGGGCATCGCCTTCATGGCAGCCCAGGCGGCGGCGTGCTTGCTCTTGAGGAACTGTTCCACCCTGTCGGGGTGGCAGAGTTTGCAGGTCTCCGGCGTGGGGATCGCGGCCTTGGCGGCGTCGGCGGCCGACTTGTGCTCTTCCCCGTGGCAGGTCGAGCAGCCGACCCCGTTCTGGCTGTGCTTGCTCAGTTGCCAGTCCGAGACGATATTGGGGGTTTTCTGCTTGTGGCAGTCGATGCAGGTGTCTGCACGAGCGTACCAGAGGAAAACGGCGACAAAGATGGCGAGAGTTCTTGACATCTGCGATATTCAGGTCCTTTCTGCCTGGTTCGCAGACAAGGATATACCGGGCCCGCCGGACAGGCAGTGACTCGAGTCACACCGGGCCGCCGGGACCCGGGCCCCGCCCCGGCGGCAGAGAGCGCTCAGCGCGCCGGCTCGAGCACCTCGATGTCCCTGAACCAGACCTCGGTGGGCCGCTTCGCCCCGTGGGCCTGGAGGCCGATGACGCCTTCCAGCCGGCCCTGCACGTCGTCGGGCAGTTCGATGGTCTTGACCCCGTTGATATGGAACACGACGCGGTGTCCGTGCAGCGACGCCGTCAACTCGTTCCACTCGCCCGGGTGAACCACGGCGTTGTCTTCCGGGCCGGTGACCCACTTGCGGCCGTTGGGGCCGGTTTCCCAGAAGCCGCCGGTGCGGGCCTCGGCGTCGACCTCCACCTCGTAGGCGGCGTAATTGCCCGGGTCTGTGCGCACAAATACGCCGGAATTTCCTTTGAGGATTTTGAATTTCAGCCGCAGCGTCAGGTCCCGGAACGAGCGCTCGCTCAACACCATGGCGATGCGCGGGTCGTCGTCCTTCGAGCGGAGCCGGAATGCGCCGTCGACGATTTCCGCCAGCCCCGCCCCGTTGTGCTTCCAGCCGTTCCACGTCCGGCCGTCCCAAATGCGCCGCCACTCGTGCCGCCCCAGCTCCTGGATGCGGATGTTGCGCCAGCGGACCTGCGCGGGCTTTTCGCCCTTGTAGGCGTGCACCTGCAAGGCGATGAAGCCGCTCTGGTCGAGCGGGTCGGTCAGGTGGGCGCACGGCACGCCGTTGACCCAGACGCGGATGGTGTCGCCGCGCGCCTCGATCCGGTAGTGGTTCCATTGATTGTCTTTGAACGCTTTCGAAGCCGCCGGGTCGCCGGCGATATTGTGCAGCCAGCCCCGCCGCGCCTCGTCGTAAATTCCGCCGGATGTTCCCGATTTTTCGTTGGCGATTTCCACCTGGTAGCCATATACGCGGCCCCTGGGGACTTTCCGCGAGACCCATTGCCCTTTCTCGAACACGCGAATCGGGCCTTCATCCGGATAACGGTGCGACCGGATCTGGATGCCGGAGTTGAGCGCCGGGTCGGTCTTCGTCTCCAGCTCCAGGATGAAATCGCCGTATTCGCGCGTCGTGCAAAGGAAGCTGTTGGGGCTGCCTTCCGCGGTGGTGCCGACGATGGCGCCGTCCTCCACCTTGTAAGTGGCGTAGCCGTTGCAGACCTCCCAGCCCTCGAGCGTCTTGCCGTCGAACAGAGGCTTCCAGGTTTGCGCCGCCAGCGCGGAGCAGAAAAGCAGCAACAGGGGGAGTGGTTTCATGGCTCTGGCCGATATCCTACAGGATTGCGGCCGCCGGCGCGCGCGGGCTCAGTGGCGGGGCCCGGGGATCTCGCCCGCCGGCTTGCTCTCCGGGATGAGCCAGCTCAGCGCCACCGAAGACGCCAGCACGACGAGGATGACCAGCAGCGACAGCACGATGGGGATGTCGTAGAAGCCTTCGATCATCATCTTGACGCCGACAAAGACGAGCACCACCGCCAGGCCCACGCGCAGGAAGCGGAACTTCGGGATAATCCCGGCGAGAAGAAAATACAGGGCGCGAAGTCCGAGAATGGCGAAGATGTTGGAGGTGTACACGATGAACGGATCGCGCGTGATGGCGAAAATGGCAGGGATCGAATCCAGGGCGAAGACCACGTCGGTGGCCTCGATGCAGACCAGCACGAGCAGCAGCGGGGTGGCGTATTTCACCCCGTTTTCCCTGACGAAGAAATGCGCGCCGCGGTAGCCGTCCACGCTCGGCACGAACCGCCGGAAAAGGCGGAAGACGGGATTTTTCTCCGGATGCACCTCCGAGCCGCGGTCCAGAAAGAGCTTCACCCCGGTGAATATCAGGAAGGCGCCAAAGACGTAAATTACCCAGTGAAACGTCTGGATCAGCGCCGCACCGGCCAGAATGAAGATGCCCCGCAAGACCAGCGCGCCCAGAATCCCCCAGAACAAAACCCGGTGGTGCAGCTCCTGGGGCACGGCAAAGTAGCTGAAAATCACCACGAAAACGAAAATGTTGTCGACCGAAAGCGCCTTCTCGATTACGTAACCGGTGAAGAATTCCAGCGCATGCGTCTTCCCGAACCAGTAATAGACCCCGACGTTGAACAACAGCGCGAGGCAGATCCAGAAGACCGACCACAGCAGCGCCTCGCGCAGCTGGACGACGTGGGCGCGGCGGTGGAATACGCCGAGATCCAGCGCCAGCAGAACGAACACCAGCAGAGCGAAGCCCGCCCACAACAGCGGCGTCCCAATCGACGCCGCCATCAGCAAACCCCCTTGCGGCCCCGCGTTCGCGGGGGAGCAAACCCCCGGTCACGGCTGGCGGCGGTGTCCGCTTTGCTGCGAAATCCGAAGACCTGGCGGCTCTCTTTCCGGTGAAGCAATTTGCGCTCCGCTCCGCTCGTCTGACGATTCTTATTCAGGATAGCGCACGCCTTCGGGGCGCCCCGGGCGGGCCTCATTCCGCTGCCGCGGCTTTCGCCGCAGGCTCTTCGAGCGCGGCGAGGATTTCGAGCGCCGCCTGCTTGGCCCGCGCGCCGGTCTCGCCCGCCGGTCCCGTGCAGGCCGGACAGCCGTGGTCGCAGGCGCAGCGGCTGATGAGGTCGCGCGCGCCGGAGATCAGCCGCGGGGCCATTTCGAACAGCGGCGCGCTCTGCCCGATGCCGCCGGGGTAGTTGTCATACAGGTGCAGGTTCGGCTCGAAGCAGGTCACCGGCGGCGCGATCTCTTCGGTGATGGCCACGCCAAGATCGCGCGGGTCGCACATCAGCAAAAGCGACGCCACCGTGCGGAAGGCATGGCCGAGGCCGGTGAGCCCGTTGAGCCGCTCGGCCGGCGTCAGGTGCGGAAAAGGCTGCCAGAAGGCCGCCGGGAAGTGGACCCAGAAGCTCGTCGTGTGCATTTCCTGCTCGGGCAGCGACAGCGTGCCCGCGCCCACGTTCTCGTTCGTGTAGAACTTGATCTTCTTGAAGCCGACGATCTGCCGGTTCACCCGCACCTCGCCATGGCGCGCCTCGGCGGCCTGCAAGGGGCGCGACTCGAACACCTCGAGCACCTTCACCTGCGTGTAGTCGATCGCATCGGTGTAGTAGTCGCACTCCACCTGGCGCACGTAGGCCTTGCGGCCGTCGTAGTCCATGCGCTCCACCTGGTATTGCTGCGCCTCGTGCAGGTAGATCGCCTTTTCGTGCAGCTCGGTCAGCGCCGCCGGGAAGGCCACCTCGCCGATGACGCGCTCCTCGCCGGTAATGTCGATGACCACGAAATTGTCGCTGGTCACCGAACGCAGGCTGATGGCGTCGGCCGGGTAGGAGTCCGCCACCCAGTGCCAGGCGCCCGCCGAGTGATGGACCACGCCCAGCTCCTCCAGGTACCGGCACAGTTCGCCGGTTTCATGCGGCCCGAAGCGCTCGCCGTCCTTCACGGGCAGCTCGAAGGCGGCGCATTTCAGGTGGCTGATGAGGATTTCCAGGTTGTCCGGGTTGATGTGCGCGTGCTCGGGGGAGTTTTCGAAGAAGAATTCCGGGTGCTCGACGATGTACTGGTCCAGCGGCGCGCTGGAGGCCACCAGCAGCGCCAGCGAGACGCCCAGGCGCCGGCCCGCGCGCCCGGCGCGCTGCCACGTGCTGGCGATGTTGCCCGGGTAGCCGGCCAGCACCACCACGTCCAGCGAGCCGATGTCCACGCCGAGCTCCAGCGCGTTGGTCGCCACCACGCAGCGGATGTCGCCGTCGCGCAGCCCGCGCTCGATCTCGCGCCGCTCGCGCGGCAAATAGCCGCCCCGGTAGCCCCGCACCGAGTCCGGCGGCGCCGGCGGGCGCGCGCAGGCGTCCTTGAGGTATTTGACCAGCACCTCCATCGCCAGGCGGTTGTTGGCGAAGACCAGCGTCTGCTGCCCGCGCTGCACGAACTCCGCCGCCAGCCGCCGCGTCTCGTTCAGGTAGCTGCGGCGGATGCCGAGCTGCCGGTTCACCACCGGCGGATTGTAGAAGACGAAATACCGCTCGCCGCTCGGGGCGCCGTTGTCGTCGATCAGAACAAACGTCTCGCCCGTCAGCGCCGAGGCGAGCTCGGCCGGATTGGCGATGGTCGCCGAGCAGCAGATGAACCGGGGCGCGGAGCCGTAGAAGGCGCAAATCCGCTTCAGACGCCGGATCACGTTCGCCAGGTGGCTGCCAAAAACGCCCCGGTAGGTGTGGAGCTCGTCGATCACCACGTAGCGGAGGTTCTCGAACAGCTTCGACCACTTCGTGTGGTGCGGCAGGATGCCCGCGTGCAGCATGTCCGGGTTGGTCAGCACGACGTTGGCGCGTTCGCGGATCTGCTTGCGCGCGTCCTGCGGGGTGTCGCCGTCGTAGGTGAAGGCGCGGATGTCGGCGCCCATCGCTTCCACGATGGAGTGAAACTCGTGAAGCTGGTCCTCCGACAGCGCCTTGGTGGGGAACAGGTACATCGCCCGCGCTTCGGGGTCGTGCATCAGCCGGTTGAGCACCGGCAGGTTGTAACACAGCGTCTTGCCGCTTGCCGTCGGCGTCACCACCGCAATGTGGCTGCCCCGCTGGAGCGCCCGGAAAGCGGCCGCCTGGTGGGTGTACAACTGCCGGATGCCGCGGTTGTCGAGAACCTTGCGCAGCGCCGGCGCCACGTCGTCCGGCATCGGCTCGAACCGCCCCGGCTGCGCAGGCTGGCAGCGCACTGCGCGAATCGGCGAGTTCGGCTCTTCCATCCACGCCGTCAAACGGGCGATGGCGGCGTCCAGATCGGCGCGCCGGGACAGGCCGAGCGACTCGTCCCGCTGCGGCTCGGGAAAGTTCAGACTCAGATTCATCGCTGCTCTTTCGCCTTTTCTTTGCAAACTTAGCGCAATCTGGCGAGAGCGTCAATGCCCGGAAATCAGACCCGGTTGCCTGGTTCGGAAGTTCCCGCGAGCGCCTGCGGCTCTTTCATGCAGCCCGGCGCTCCCGCCCTCATCGCGCCGTCCCATTTTCGCACGGCCGTGTGGCGATCCTGCAGGGGCAAGGCAGTACGCCATGTCCTGCCCCCGGCCGGGAATTCCGCGTGCGGCTACGTTGCCGTCGCTGCCGCCGACTGCAACGGCAACCGGACGAAATCATAGCGCTGCAAAGTGATGGCGGCTGACCGCCGGGCGGCATCGCGGCGCACCACCGTGCCGAGGCAGTGCACGGCCACTTCGACGCCCTCTGTCCCGGTGGGCAAATGCACCAGATACTCCACCTGCTGCCCTTTCTGGAGCAGTGCATCCGGGTCGGCCACCAGAACCCCGCGCGCGGAGATGTTCACGCTGTGGAGAAACGCCTTGGCAGGCTGTCCTGCAATCTTGACGATTTCGACAGGTAGACGCAGTTCGTAGCGTTTCGAGCGTCGCTTTTCGCTCACCGGATGGCCCAACATCCATCTAAAAACTTTTGCTTAGAGGCGTCAACACATAACCGCCGGAATTGTCCCATATGCCCTTTCTTCCGGTACCATACCGCTTTGGGCTGCGGCCGCAAAAGGAAAAGGCGGAACCCCTTCGGGTTCCGCCGGAAGACCGGGCCGGGTTGCGGCGCCTTCAGCGGCGCGGCCCGCGCTGTCCCCTGCCGGTACCGCCGCCAGTGCCCGGCGTGTGAATCGGGCCGGAGCCGTCCTGCGGCCCGAGTTTCTTGCCCTGCCGCTTGCCGAGCTTTTGGCCGGCCCTGGTGCCGGGGTTGGGATTGGGAGCCGGTTGGGCCTGCGCGAAAACAGGTCCAAGGGTGAACATCGCGAATGTCAGGGTTGCCAGCAGCTTCTTCATGATTCAAGGCCTCCTTCAAGCCTCGCCTTCCCCAAGGGCAAGCCGCCATCCAAACTCAGCCGCCGGGGTTTTTCAACAACTTGGGCGCCCGGTGGCGCCCGCCGCCGCGCAAGGACTGCGCCCGGCCGCGCAGCGGGAGTGCAAGTCCTACCGGCCGGTGTCGATCACGGGAACCCCGGGCGGCGCCTCAAAGCGGAATGCGCTCTCCGGCACCGGCCGGTTGAGCTGTTCATTGGCAAACAGAAACTCCATGGCAGTGCCGTCGACCGAGGAGATCACCAGCCGTTGGATCTGGAAATCCCTCCCGATTGTGAAGTCCACCCGTGTGTAATGCGCACGGTGGGACTTCGGCCACGCCCGGATTTCCGTGCCCTCGTGCGTGGCGGCGGCTTCCAGCGTGCCGAACAGCTTGCGGAACTCCAGCTTCCCGAGAAGAAACGCCAGCGGCGCACGGAAGTCGTCCGCCTCTTTCAGGCGCGCCCGTTCCACCTGGCCGGCGGCCGGCGAGTAAAACCAGACCCACTTGCCGTCGCAGACAAACAGCTTGCCAGGCGGCTGCACATACTCCCAGCGCATCCGGCCCGGTTTGCGCAGCATGAGGCGGCCCGATTCCGCCCGCCGCGGCCGGCCGTTCACCAGGTGTCGCTGGACGAATTCGGACTCCAGCGTTGCCGCGCGGTTATAGCGCCGCTCGACGGCCCGCAGCACGGTTCCGAGGTCCGCCGCGGCCGCGCTCATCGCCATCACGAATGCCAGGGTTCGAGGCAGGAGCAGCATGGTTTCACGCTTCCGGATCGCTGTCGTCCGCCGGCGGCCAGCGGTCGCCCCAGGAAGCTTTCCTCGCCGCGCGCCACAGCGGGTCGCGCCGGGTCACTGTCTCATCCACGACGCCGTCCGGCGTGCAAAGCGTCAACCGGATGCGGTTCGGCTGGATCTCCGGGTGCCGCAGGATGCGCCCCGCGGCGGCCGCAGCCGCCATCCGCAGCGCGCACAGATAGCAGAACTTCTCGTCTTCGTAGCCGAGCGATCCGCCTTTGAGCTGCCGGTGGAGCCGCGACCTGCCGACGCGCACAGCGAAGTGGCACCAGTCCTTGCCCTCCAGCGGACAGGGGCCGGGATGCGGGCACGGCGACTGCAAATTCGCTCCCGCTTCCAGAAGCTGCCTGCGCGCCGCGGCAATCAGCGCGAAGCCCGCCGGCGTGCCCGGCTCGACCAGCACCAGCGCCCGCTGCGCCAGCCGCCAGGCTTCATCGATCAGGCGCGGGCGCGCCGCGGGGGGAAGCTCGTTCAGCACGTACGCCACGCTGACGACGTCGTGCGGCTCAAGATCCGGCAGCCGTGCCAGCTCCGCATGTACGCGCCGAACCGGGCGCGGGAACAAGTCGTGCCAGCCGGCGTTTGCGTCCACGAGCGTCGCCGGGCACCGGGCGACCCACGCTGCCGCCCCGGCGCCGGCTCCGAGATCGAGCCAGCTCTGCGGCTCGAAGGGCAGCTCGGCCGCGGCGCGCTTCAGCGCCGCGTATGTCGCCGGCAGCCTCGTCACCAGATAGGCCGCCCGGTCGGCCGCGCCGGCAAGCGCCGGCGGCAGGCCCCGGCGATAGGCTTCCGAAAGGCGCGAGGCGGCGGCGGCCAGCTCCGCGGTGGAGAAACGCGAGGCATATTCCTCGATCGCATCCACGAGTTCGTCGGGCAGGTGGGCGGTTTGCATCAGAAGCCTGCCGCCAACGGCGCCGGCCCGGCCGCGGAGGGCGCGGCGGACAGGGGTTGGCACGAATCCGCGGGAAAGGGAAAAAAGGCAGGAAAGCTGGAGGCGCGGGCGGGATTCGAACCCGCGAATAAAGGTTTTGCAGACCTCTGCCTTACCACTTGGCTACCGCGCCGGTTTGCAGCGGATTCATTCACCACTATAGCGCACAGCGGCCGCCTCCGGCGCGCGGGAGGCCCTCACTTGCCTGCAATCAGCATTCGCAGACTAATCGCCAGGAGGAAGACCGCATAGACGCGGCGCGCGGTCTCCGGGGAGAGCCCGAGTGTGATGCGCGCCCCGAAGTAAAAGCCCACAAACAGGCCGGCCGCCACCAGCGCCGCGTAAACGAGGTTCACATGGCCGCTGCGGTAGTACTCAATGGCGCCCAGCAGCCCCACGGGCGGGATCAGCGCCGCCAAAGAAGTTCCCACCGCGTCAAAGTGCGGCAGCTTCAGCAGGAGAATCAGTGCGGGCACGATGACCAGCCCGCCGCCGATGCCGAACATCCCCCCAAGGATGCCCGCAACGACGCCGATGCAAAGCAGAACCAGATACGGTGACATGCTGCCGCCAGTGTACAGAATCGGCCGGGGGCCACGCCAGAGACGGGCGCCCGGGCGACAAATCTCGTAGCCGCCTGTTCGTGCCTGCCCTCCGGTGTAATCCCCGGAGGCGGCCGGCTCGTCTTGAGGTTAGGATGAACTCGATGGCCGAATCTGTCGCCGCCGCGGGAGATGCAGCTGCCCGGCCTTCGGATTTTTCCAGCTGGATGCTGGCCGAGCAGGGCCGCATTTTCCGGCTCTGCCAGCGGATGCTGGGCGACAGCGACGAGGCGGGTTCGGCCGTGCAGGACGTGTTTCTGAAAGCGTATCAGGCGTGGTCGCGGACGGCGGCCGAACTGGATGACCCGTCGCGGTGGGTCACGCGGATCGCTGTGAACACGTGCCTGGACCGGCTGCGGTCGCGGCGGTGGCAGTTCTGGCGCAAGCGGCCGGACGGTCCGGACGAGGAGCTGATCCTCGCCATGACGCCCTCGGCCGAGCCGGATGGCGAGGCTCGCGTGTTCGCGCGCGAGATCGGCGCGCGGCTCGCCGCGGCGCTGGAGCGTCTGTCGCCGCGCCAGCGGGCGGTGTTTGCGCTGCGCCACTTCGAGGACTATCCGCTCGAAGAGATCGCCGCGCAACTTGGCCTGGACGTCGGCACGGTGAAGGCGCACCTGGCCCGCGCGGTGGCGCGGCTGCGGGAGGAGCTGAAGGATTTGTACGGCATGAGCCGGGGAGGGAGCCAATGATGGAGCCGCTCAACCACCTGGACGACGAGCAGCTGCTGCTCGAACTGTATGACGCCGGGGCGGAGGACGCGCACCGGCATGTGCAGGCCTGCCCGGAGTGCGCATCGCGCCTCGCGCATCTGAAGGCGCAGCGCGCGCGTTTGTTGTCCGGCATGGCCGCGCCCGACCCGGCTGTGCTCCGCGCGCAGCGGGCAGCCGTGTGGGCGCAGATCGAAAAGCGCCGCAGGGGGCCCGCCTGGCGCGCCTTGCAGGCAGGCGCCCTGGCGTGCGCCGTGTGCGCGGCGGTGTTGCTGTACCGCCCGGCGCAGCCCCCGGGGCCGGAGATGGCCCGCGCGGGCGCCGAATTCAGCGACGCGCAGCTATACGAGGATCTGGCCGCGATGCTGGCGCGGGAGACTCCTGCGGCGGCCGAGCCGCTGCTGGGCCTGTTCGCCGCGCCGGACAAAAACGAGGTGAATGCACAATGATGCGCAGGATTCTTCTCGCGCTGTTTCTGGGCGGCGCCCTGTTTGCGCAAGCGCCGCCCGGCTACTTCAACTGGTGGGACTCGCCCATCGCGAATGATCTGAATCTCACCGAGGACCAGAAGCGGCAGATCCGGTCGATCCTCCAGGAGTACCGGGACAAGCTCATCGATCAGCGGGCCGCTTTGCAGAAGGCCGAGGCGCGCTTCGGCGACCTTTTCGCGGAACAGTCCCCCAACCCGGCGCAGGTCAACGACGCCATCGAGCGCCTGGCCGCGGCGCGGGCCGAGCTGACGCGCACCATGTCGCACATGACGCTGCGGCTGCGCGCGGTGCTCACGCCCGAGCAGTTCCAGGAATTGCAGAAGCGGCGGCCGCGCCTCGCGCCCGGCCCTGCGGGGCAGCGGATGCGCGAGTTCCGGCGCCAGCGGAAGGACGCCCCGAAACAGGGCCCCGCGCCGATTTAGTCGCTCTGCCTATGCGGCCGGGACGGGGGGACGCGCGTCCCCCTGCCGTGGCCCTCGAGCTTCATCCCTGCCTGTTCCCGGAGGAGGTTTGCTGTCATGAGAGGCTCATTGCCGCTTCCTTGCGCAACGCGCATCCTGCTGGCTATTGCGCTTTGGCTGGGCCACGGCGCCGCCGCCGGCCAGGACTATGATCCGCTGGCGCTGGCGCCGGGCGCCGCGCCGGAGATCACGGATTTCACCGTTCACGATGCCAGGCGCCAGCGCGACATCCCGGTGCGCGTGTACCTGCCCCGGGACGCGTCGCCCGCGCCGGTGATCCTGTTCAGTCACGGGCTGGGCGGGTCGCGCGAATACGGCCGCTATCTGGGCGAGCACTGGTCGGGCCGCGGCTATGTGGCCGTGTTCCTGCAACACCCCGGCAGCGACGAGTCCGTGTGGAAGGGCGTTCGGAAGCGGCAGCGCATGCGGGCCATGCAGGAAGCAGCCAACGCGCAAAACCTGCTGCTGCGCGTGGGCGACGTCACCGCCGTGCTCGACCAGCTGGAACGCTGGAACGCCGAGCGCGGGCACAGGCTGGCCGGGCGGCTGGACCTGGCCCGGATCGGCATGTCCGGCCATTCTTTTGGCGCGATCACCACGCAGGCGGTGTGCGGACAAAAAATGGGCGGCTCGGCCCGCCTGGCTGATCCGCGCATTTCGGCGGCGGTGATTTTCAGCCCCAGCAGCCCGCGGCAGGGACCGCCGCAGCAGGCCTTCGGCGGCATCACCATGCCATGGCTGCTGATGACGGGCACGGAGGATGTCTCGCCGATTGGCGGCGCCGACGTCGCCTCCCGGCTCGCCGTTTATCCCGCGCTGCCGCCGGGCGGCAAATACGAACTGGTGCTCGACGGCGCCACGCACTCGGTGTTCTCCGACCGGCCGAGGCCCGGCAGCAGCGGCTCCCCGAACCCGAACCACCACCGCGCCATCCTCGCCCTCAGCACCGCGTTTTGGGATACGTACCTCCGGGGTGACGCCCGCGCCAAACAGTGGTTGCACGGGTCGGGGCCGAAATCGGTCCTCGGACCGCGCGACCGCTGGCAGATGAAGTGACCCGGCCGAGCGCTGCTCGGAACGTGAAGAGGCGGCACCGCACGCGGGTACCTCCTTCATACTCTTTGGAGCCACGAGCGGAGCGGGCGGCAGGCCCGCGGGAGCGAGCGGTCGCAACGGGTCCGGCGCTCGGGGTTCGCACGCCGCCAAGCGCGCCTTCCACGCCGGGAGCGGAGCAGCGCGGCGAAGGCTCACTCCGGCCGGAATTTTGCCGAATTCCGCCTTCGTCCGCGGCTCCGAAAGCGCATCCCGCGTTCAGGCGAAGATCGCTGCCGGTATCGAGTCAGACGCCGGCCTTCGTTCGCGGCTGCGAAAGCCCGGGATGGCTCAACTGGCCTGGCCGAGCTGCTCGAGCTCCAGCGAAACCTGCTCCCACTCGGCCAGCGTCCGCTCCAGCTCCTGCCGCCGCGCTTCCAGCAGCTCCATGCGGCGGCGCGTTTCTTCGGCGCTTACAAAATTCTGCAAGGCGCGCTCGATTTCGGCGATCTCCTGTTCGAGCCGTGCGGCGGCTTCCTCCAGCTCTTCGGCCTGCTGCTCGAGCTGCTTCACCTTCAACGGATTCGCGCGCCGCGGGCGCGCCGGGGGCTCGGGCGCGGAAGGCGGCGGCGCGGCCGTTTCCCGGGCGCGCGCGGACGGCGACGGGGCGGGCTCCGCGGCAGGGCCCGCGGCCGGGGCGCCCTGCTTGCGGTAGAGGTAATCCTCGTAATTGCCCGGATAGACGTTCACCTGGCCGTTCTCGATCTCAAACACGCGCGTGGCGAGCTGATCGATGAAGTAACGGTCGTGGCTCACGAAGACGAGCGTGCCGTTGTAATTCCGCAGCGCGTCGAGCAGAACGTCCTTGGCCCGCAGGTCAAGATGGTTGGTCGGCTCGTCGAGAAGCAGAAAGTTGGCCGGGTTGAGCAGCATCCGCGCCAGCGCGTAGCGGTTCCGCTCGCCGCCGCTCAGCACGCCGACCGTCTTGTAGACGTCGTCCTCGGTGAACAGGAAGCAGCCGAGCAGCGTGCGCAGCTCGGTGACGGTCTTGCCGTTGGCCACGCTCATCAGGTCGTCGAGCAGGCGCGCATCCGGATCGAGCGCCTTGTACTGGTCCTGGGCGAAATATTCGGGCTGCACGTTGTGGCCGAGCCGGTATTCGCCCGAAGTGAGCGGCTCGGCGCCGGCGAGCATGCGGATCAGGGTGGATTTTCCCGCCCCGTTCACGCCCACCAGCGCGATCTTTTCCCCGCGTTCAATGACGAAATTCACGTCCCTGAGAACAAGCCGGCTTCCATATGCCTTGAAAACATGGGAAAATTCGGCCACAATCCGGCCGGAAGGCTTCGGTTGCGGGAAGGAAAAGTGAATTGTTTCTTCCTCGGGAGGGATCTCGATCCGCTCGATTTTTTCCAGCTCCTTGATCCGCGATTGCACCTGCTTCGCCTTGGTGGCCTTGTAGCGGAAGCGGTTGATGAACGCCTCGAGATGCTGGATCCGCTCCTGCTGGTTCCTGTATGCCGCCAGAAGCTGCTGCCGCCGTTCTTCCTTCTGTTTCAGATACGCCTCGTAGCCGCCGGTGTAAAAATGGATGGATTTGTTCCATAATTCGGCGATCCGGCGGACGGTGACATCCAGAAAATACCGGTCGTGCGAGATCAGCACGAAGGCGTAGGGGTAGGAATTCAGGTAGTCCTCGAGCCAGTTGCGCGCCTCGAGATCGAGATGGTTGGTGGGCTCGTCGAGCAGCAGCAGGTTGGGCTGTTCGAGCAGCAGCTTCGCCAGCGCGATCCGCATCTGCCAGCCGCCAGAGAAGTGCTCGGTGCGCCGCGTCCAGTCCTCTTTGGCGAACCCCAGGCCGGTGAGGACGGCGCCGACCCTGGCTTCCAGCGCGTAGCCGTCGAGGTTGCGGAAGTGCGACTCCAGCCACGCATAGCGGCTGCCGGCGGCCTGGTATTCGGGGTCGTCCGGCGGCAGGGATGAAAGGCGTTCGAGCGTCTCCTCCATTTCGCGCTCCATGGAGCGCAGCCGCTCGAACACCGAGAGGCACTCCTCGAACACGGTGCGTCCGGACAATTGCAGCCCGTCCTGCGGCAGGTAGCCGGCGGTGATGCCCTTCTGGACGTTGCACTCGCCGGTGTCGAGCGTCTCCAGCCCGGCGAGAATGCGCATCAGCGTCGTCTTGCCGGTGCCGTTCGCGCCGACCAGGCCGATGCGGTCCTGCGGCGTGATCAGCCAGTTGACATCCTCGAACAGGACCTTCGGCCCGAAGCGCTTGCCTGCGCGGACAAGGCTGATCATGGCTGCAACGGTTCCGGACGGTGGCGCAGGATCCGCCCGCCGCGCGCCTCGGCGAGCTTCCCGTTGTCCACCATCACCACGCCGTTGACGAGCACGTAATCGAAACCCTCGCTGTACTGGTGCGGCTGCGTGTAGGTGGCCTTGTCCTGGACGCGCGCGGGGTCGAAGACGAGCAGGTCGGCGGCGAAGCCCTCGCGCACGAGGCCGCGGTCGCGGAAGCCGAAGGTGCGCGCCGGCAGCGAGGTCATGCGCCGGATCGCGTCTTCCAGCGTCAGCACGCCGCGCTTGCGCACATATTCGGCCAGCACGCGCGCGTTGGTGCCGTAGGAGCGCGGGTGCGGCATCCCCTCGCCGAACACGCGCACGCCGCCGTCGCTGGCGATGGCGGTATTCGGGTAGCGCAGGATGCGCTCGATGTCGATGTCGCTCATCGAGTGGTAGATCATCTGCGCGCCGCCGTTCAGCAGGATGTGGAAAATCGTTTCGATCTGGTTGGCGAGCGACGGCTCCAGCCCGCGCAGCCGCGTGATTTCCGCGATATTCCTGCCCTCCCAGGAATGGTCCTGGCCGTAGTAGGCCACCGTGGCGTAGGAGAAATCGGGATGGCCGAGATCCTTGAGGCGCTGCTCCATTTCGGCGGCGATCCGCGCACGGGTTTCGGGATTCGACAGACGCTCGCGCAGCGCCTCCGCGCCGCCCGCCAGCGCCCACGCCGGCAGCGTAATGCCGAGGTTGGTGGAGGAGTGATCGTAGGGGTACTGGTCCACCACCACGTCCACGCCGCGGCGGCGGTATTCCTCGACCAGCGCGATCGACTTCTCGCTGAAGCCCCAGATGCGCGGCGTGTCGATCTTGAAGTGGGAGATCTGGACGGGCATGCCCGCCTGCTGGCCCACGCGCGCCGCCTCGTGGATCGCCTCCAGGATCTGCGCGCCCTCGTCGCGCATGTGCGAAGCGTACACTCCGCCGTAGACGGCGGCGGACTTCGCCAGCTCCACCACTTCCTCGGTCGGCGCATAGGCGCCGGGGATGTAGATCAGGCCCGTGGAGAAGCCCACCGCGCCCTGCTGCATGGCGGCGTGGACGAGCTCCTTCATGCGCGCCAGCTCCTCGGCCGTGGCGCGGCGGTTCTCCGTGCCCATCACCTGCCGCCGGACGGTGTTGTGGCCGATGAGCGTGGCGACGTTGACGCCGACGCCCAACTCCTCGAGCCGCGCGAACCAGCCGGCGACGTTCTGCGCCGAGCCGCCGCAATTGCCGGTGACGATGGTGGTGACGCCGTCGAGCAGGTAGTTGTCGGCGCGCGGGACCTTCTCGATCCCGCCTTCCACGTGGGTATGGACGTCAATGAACCCCGGCGTGACGACGCGGCCGGCGGCGTCGATGACGCGCGCCGCCGTGGCGCCCTCCAGCCGCCCGATGGCGGCGATGCGGCCGTCCTTCACGGCCACGCTGGCATGAAACCACGGGTTGCCCGTGCCGTCGATGACGCGGGCGTTGCGGATCAGGATGTCGAACTGGGCCGGCGCGGAAACGGCCGCGAGCAGGAGAAGAACCGCAAGTCTCATCTGGTGGCGAGAGGACCGCAGAAGAAATCAAGCGCGCGGGCGATGAAATCGCGCAGCTCGCTGCGCTTGACCACGGCGTCGAGAAAGCCGTGCTGGAGGACGAACTCCGACCGCTGGAAGCCTTCGGGCAGCTTCTGGCGGATGGTCTGTTCGATGACGCGCGGGCCGGCGAAGCCGATCAGCGCGCCCGGCTCGGCGATGTTCAGGTCGCCCAGCATGGCGAAGCTGGCGGTGACGCCGCCCGTGGTGGGGTCGGTGAGCACGCTGATGAACGGCACGCGCTCCTGGTCCAGCCGCATCAGCAGCGCGCTGATCTTGCCGAGCTGCATCAGGCTCACCGCGCCTTCCTGCATGCGCGCCCCGCCGGAGGCCGAGACGATGATGAGCGGGTCGCGCGTCTTCAGGGCGCGCTCGATGGCGCGCGCGATCACTTCGCCCACCACCGCGCCCATGGAGCCGCCGATGAATTTCAGTTCCAGCGCGCAGGCATGCACCGTGCGGCCGGCCAGCTTGCCGGTGACGGAAATGATGGCGTCGCGCAGGCCCAGCTCCTTCTGCATGGCCGCGAGGCGCTCCTTGTAGGGCTTCGAGTCGACGAACTCGAGCGGGTCGGTGGAGACGAGGCTCGCGTCATGCTCCTGCCACGGCTCGGGGTCCAGCAGAAACTTCAGGCGGGTGCGCGCGTCGATGCGGAAGTGGTAGCCGCACTTCGGGCAGCAATGGAGGTTGTCCTCGATCTCCTTGCGCCAGATGATCTGGCGGCACCCGTCGCACTTCGCCCACAGCCCTTCGGTGCGGACGTGGCGCTCCTCGCCGGAAGCCTTCTCGATTTTCTTCGCTTTGAACCAATCCATGGCGGGGCCTTTCGGCCATTACCCACCGTAACAGGATCGATGCAATGGACTCAAGCGCCCGCGCGGGCGATACTGTGGGCGTGAAGCTGTGGCTGCTTTATGTGGGCCGCGCGCGCGACCCCCATGCCAACGCGCTGGCGGCGGAGTACATCAAACGCAGCACGCGCTACATGCACTGCGAGATGCGCGAGATCGACCCGCGCCGCTACGACCCGTTCACCCGCCACGCGGCCGCGCGCAAGGCGCTGCTCGACCCAGCCGGCAAGCAGCTCGACTCGCGCGAGTTCGCCGCACTGCTCGAGGCGGCCGAACGCGAGGCCCGCGACCTCGTGTTCGTGCTCGGCGGGCACGACGGCCTGCCGGAGGCCTGGAGGGCGCAGGCGGACCTGCTCGTCTCGCTGTCGCGCCTGACGATGCCGCACGAGCTGGCGCGCGCGGTGCTCGCCGAGCAGATCTACCGGGCGCTCGCCATGCTGCGCGGACACCCTTACCCGCGCTAGCCGCCGTCTCAGGCGCCGGCGCGCGAAGCGAGCCGCAGCACATGCCTTGCCGCGGCCGTCCCGCGGTACAGGGCCTCCTCGAACAGCGAGAGGGCGCTCAGGTCGCTGTTGGCGAAGACGAGCGTGCCGGAAGGCCGCGCGCGCCGCAGGCGCTCCTCGTGAAAGATGGCGCCCGGCGCCGGACGCGGCATGGCATGGCCGATGCGGAACACGTCCAGCCGCCGCACGCAGCGGCGGATGTCCGGGTGCGCGCGCTCGAGGTCCGCCAGCACCGCGTCGCGCCAGTATGCCCAGTCGCCGCCCAGCAGCAGCCGGCGCCGGTCGGCCGCGCGGCCGGAGGCCAGCGCCATGTACCAGGTCCAAACAGTTTCCGGCTGATATGTTTTGACGTTCTGGTGCGTGGCGATGACGTAGCCGAGGGAAGGCGAGCCGTAAATCACGTTGTCCCAGGCGTAGTCCAGGCCGCGGTTCTGCGGCCAGCGCCGCAGCGTGAGGTTGGCGACCACCCACGGGGCGTACTCGAACGGCCAGCGGGGAGGCGGCGGGTCGAGGATCCACGAGGCCAGCCACGTGGGCGCGGCGAAAACGACGAAGCGCGCCTCATAGAGCGTGTCCGCGGCAGTCACCAGCCACTTGCCGCCTTCCCGCCGGACGCGCCGGACCATCGCGCCCGTGCGGACGAACGGCCCCACCCGCTCGAGCAGGCGCCGCACAATCCAGCCGTTGCCCTCGGGCCAGGTGAGCGGGCCGGACTCGTGCGGCTCGCGGGCGGCGAAGTAGTGCAGCCCCGCCCAGGCCGAAATGCCCTCGAGCGCCGTGCCGTAGTCGTCGCGCGTCGCATAGTCGAGATACCAGCGCAGATAGGCGGAAGAAAAGCCGTGATCGTCCAGCCACTGCTGGAACGGGAGCTGGTCGAGCCGGCGGATGGCGGGCGCCGCGCGGCCGAGCCCCTCTTCCATCGGGATGCGGAAGGCGCCGGTCTGCCGCAGCTCGCCGATGAGCTGCTGGAAGCGGTCGTACTGGCGCGCATCCTCGGCAGTGAGGCCCACGGCCGGCTCGATGCCCTCCTGCCAGCGGCCGTGGAGGAAGAGCCGCTCGCGCGGCTCATGGCAAAGGTGGCGCTCGTTCCACTCCTCGCCCTGGAGCAGGCCGAGCTCGCGGCAGAGTTCGCGCGTCAGCTCCTGCCGGGGATCGGGCACGGGCAGATAGTGGGCCGCCCACGGGTAGGCGGAGACTTCGTTCTCGCCCCAGCGCGCGTTGCCCCCCGGCTGCTTCTCCATTTCGAGGACGACAAAATCGCGGTAGCCGCGGCGGTGGAACTCCCGCGCGGCGCACAGGCCGGCCACGCCGCCGCCGACGATGACCGTTTCGGCGCGCACGGTGCGCCGCGGGGCGGGGAAGCGCGCCCGGTCGCGAAGCCGGTGCCCGGCGTCCGGCCCCTCCGTATCCGATTCGAAGACGAAGCCGCCCTCGATGCGCGGGTCGGTCTTCGGCAGCAGGCCGGTGATGGCGAACGCAAATCTCCGCCTGTCCATGCCGCTCACCGCACGATTTCGCGCCATTCGCGGTCGTAGTACCGCACCAGCACCTGGTCGAACAGGCGGTTCGGCTCGGCCGGCACCGGCGCCAGATCCGGCGGGAATTCAAACAGCGTGGCGACGTTCTGCGGGGTCAGGAACCGCAGGCCGGCCGGGAGCCGCCCGGGCGGCTGCCACTCGCCGTGCGCGGCGAGCACATAGCCCCATTCGCCGAACGACGGCACGTAGGCGTGATAAGGCCAGGTCCGGAACCCGGCCGCCTTCATCGTTTCCCGGATGCACCAGAACGACTGCCGCGCGAACATCGGCGAGGTCGCCTGGACCACGGCCACGCCCCCGGCGGCGAGCGCCCGTTTCAGCAGGCGGTAGAAGGCCGTGGTGTAGAGTTTTCCGAGCGAATAATTGTTCGGGTCGGGGAAATCCACTGCAATAAAATCGAACGACTCGCGGGCCGATTCCAGCCAGGGGAATGCATCGGCATTGACGATGCGCGCGCGCGGGTCTCTCAGGGCCCCCTTGTTCAGTTGCACGAGCAGCGGGTGCGTCGAAAACAGCCGCGTCATTTCCGGATCGAGATCGACCAGCGTGACCGATTCGATGGACGGGTAGCGGAGAATTTCGCGCACGGCGAGGCCGTCGCCGCCGCCGAGCACCAGCGCGCGGCGCGGCAGGGGCAGGGAAGCCAGCCCGGGGTGGACGAGCGCTTCGTGGTAGCGGTACTCGTCGCGCGAGGAGAACTGGAGGTGCCCGTTGAGGTACAGGCGGTAATCGTCCTTCCACTTTGTGACGGCGATGCGCTGGTACGGGGTGGTGCGGGCGAGAATGACGTCGTCCGCGTAGAGCGCGGCGTCGGCGGTGTCGGTGATCCGGTCGCCGAAGACCAGCCCCGCCCCGAGCAGCGCGACGACGGCCGCCGAGGCGGCGCGCTGGAGGACAGGCTGCGGCAGGTGCGCGCGGAACAGCCACGTCGACCACAGCGCCACCAGCGCGTTGATCAGCCCGAACAGCATCGCCCCGCGCACCAGCCCGAGGCGCGGCACAAGGAACAGCGGGAACAGCAGCGAGGCGCCCAGGGCGCCCAGGTAGTCGAACGTGAGCACGTTGGCGACCAGCTCGCGCAACTGGTAGCGCTCCCTGAGGATGCGCATCAGCAGCGGAATCTCCAGCCCGACCAGAACGCCGATGGCCAGCACCAGCCCGTAAAGAAGAAGCCGGAAGCCCTGCGCATAGGCGAAGGCGAAGAACAGCAGGGTGGAGGAAAAGCCGCCGAGCAGCCCCACCATCAGCTCGATGGAGATGAACCGCGCCACCAGCGCGCGGGTGATGTAGCGCGACAGCCACGAGCCGATGCCCATGGCGAACAGGTAGGCGCCGATGACGGTGGAGAACTGGAGGATGCTGTCGCCGAGCAGATAACTGGCCAGCGCCCCGGCGATGAGCTCGTACACGAGCCCGCAGGCGGCGATCAGAAAGACCGAGAGGAAAAGGACGAACGCCATTTTCCCGCTGGTTCCGGCCTAATGGACCGCGGCGGCGACGATAATGGCGATGCCAAGCGCCATGAATCCGGCGAAAATCGCCAGCGCGGTGTTGTGCTTTTCAATGATCTCTTTCCACAGGTCGTACGGCGTGATCCTGTCCCACAGCATGAAGGACACGACGAGAATCACCACGCCCAGCACGGCAAAGACCAGGGCGTTGATCAGGGACTCGATATGGATGAGCGAAGACATGGGTCATTTCCCTCCAAACCAGCGGGGCAAAAAGTGGTAATGCGAGCGGTATACGCCGGGGTTTTCCCGGATCGATTTCGGGATATTCCTCACCTCCGTGGCCGGCGACGCAAACCAGCCCGAGCGCGCAGCATGGTGCGCGCCGCCGATCACCAGCAGCCCGTAAAGGAGAAATGGCAGCGAGAATTTCATTCGTCGTCCCCCGAAACTCCGGCGATCGTGCCGTAATCGCTTTCCGACCACCGCGCCGATTCGAGCCCCATGGCGCGGAAAGAGTGCAAAACCGGCGAGATCAGCAGCAGCGGCAGGGCCAGAAAGAAGATCCACAGCCGCGGCGTGTCATGCCGCACGATGATCTCGTAATTCATGCTCATGCCCGCGGCGGAGGAGAAAGCGGCCTGCGGGTCCATCTCCGGCTCGATGCGAAGGTAGTACCGGCCGGCCGGCACGCGGGCCAGCATGGCCGATTCCGACCGGCTGCCCTCGCTCCAGGAGCCTTCCGAGTCGCGCCCGTGGTAGTAGCTGATCTCGCGCCCGAAGTCGAAGCCGCGCGAGCCGTCCTCGGCCAGCAGCGCCATGTTGAAATACGCCCAGTTGTTGTCGAGGTCGGTGCGGATCTCCACCTTGACGTTGCCCGTGCGGGGCACGGAAAACGGCTCGGTGACGAAAGAGTGCTCGCCGGGGGAGTTCGCCGCGAAGCGATACGAGCGGCGGAACAGCTCCTGGTTGGACGAGGTGGCCAGATGCAGGACGACCGCGGCCAGCCACAGCGCCAGCAGCACGCCGAATGTCCGCCAGGCGCGGCGCATCTTCTCCGTGTGCGGGTTCGGCTGGTTGGCGTACACGCCGTGCGCTGCCGGCGGAGAGCCCGGCAGCCCGAACGCCTGCCAGATCTCCTTGCCCGGCACGTAGACTCCCTGCGACCAGTTGATCTCCTTGCCGTCCTGCTCGCTGGACAGAACCCATGGCGGCGACACGTAATCGTCCGCGGTGACCGTCTCGCCCACCCGCACCGCCCAGGGGAACTCGCCCATGACGAACGTGGTCGTGGCCTTCGCGCTCTGGAAGTGGGCGTACGTTCGGCCCTCAAAGACCACCGCCTTGCGGCCCCGCACGGAGGTGAACGCCGGCAGGGACCGCACCGTGGCGACGAAGTTCCAGTGCCCGTCGTAGTGCGTCAGGTAGCGGAACCCCGCATAGGGGTTGAACAGCAGGTACTCGTGCCAGCTGTAGGGAATGCCTTCCACCCGGATGGTGCGGACCTGGAAGCCGATCACCTCCCACGTCTTCCCTTGCAGCTTGCCGCGCGAGCCCAGCGGGATGAGCGGGCGCACGCGCACGGCTTCATCGAACCGCTGGATGACCTTCAGCCCGGCCGTGGAGGCGTCCAGCACCGAGCAGCACTGGATGCAGACGGCCGTGCGCGTGTGGGCGAAGCCGCGCAATTCGATCCGCCCGCCGCAGCTGGGGCAGGCAAGCGGCGCGGGCGCGGGCACGCGGTTCGCCGTCACCATCCTTCAAACTCCCTGAGGTTGGACAGGCGCAGCTCGTCGAAGCTGGTGAAGCGGCCCGCGAACAGCAGCGGCGGGGTTTCCGAGTAGTCGATGGTGGCGAAGCGCGCGTCAAAGGTCCGCAGATCGGCGGTGAGGAACTCGGAGCGGTCCGCGGTGGTGAACGGCAGTTCGCCCTCGAAGCCCACGTAGCGGACGCGGGTCAGGTGCGTGACGTAGAACGGCGCGCCGGCGATGCGGACGAGCTTGCCCGGCGCCACCTGGTCCTCCGCCGGCAGCGGCTCCGCGGGCGTCGCGAGAAAACTGACGGCGTACTCGGCCTGCGCGTCGCTGAGCCAGCCGCTGGCCTGGTCGTTGAAGACGATGTGCCACTCGTTCCAGCCGCCCTGTTCCCATTCGTAGCGGATCCGCCCGACCACCATGAACCGGCGGTTGTCGAACACGCCTTCCGTGTAAAGCTGGATGGGGCTGGCATCGGGCGGCAGGTCGGCCACGATGCCGACTTTTTCCAGGTCCACGTCGTGCCGTACGAGAATGGACCGGCAGTACGGGCAGGCCGTCTGCACCGCCGCCGACCAGGCGAACTGGACCGGCGCGCCGCAGGAAGGGCATTCGGCGGTGCGTCTCACGGCATGCTCCTCTCCAGCCGGCGCACGCGCACGCTGGATGCGCCGAACCGGCTGCGCAACTCGCCCTCGAAATCCCAGGCGGGGCGCGGCCGGCAGCAGTAGAGGTTGAGGGCGAGGAAGCCGTGCTCGGGCCAGGTATGGATGGTGAGGTGGGATTCGCTGAGCAGCACCATCCCGGTGATGCCGCCCGACCCGGGGAACTCGCGCCAGACGGCGGGCGCGGCAGGGTGCAGGTCCAGCGCCTCGATCAGGGAGGCGAACAACGACTCGAGCGCATCGCGCGAAGCGAGCGCGGCGGCGCTGCATCCGCCGGCATCGACCACCCACTCACACCCAGGGGTCATGACCGTGCAGAAAGCCTATTGTTTTATGCCTGCGGTTTGCCGCACTCGGGGCAGAATTTCGCGGCACGCGGAATCTGCTGCCCGCATTCCATGCAGAATTTCAGCGCCCCGGCCGCGGCGGCAGCACCCGCGCCGGCGGCGGCCACCGGGGCGGCCGGCGCGGCAGGCGGCGCGCCGGCGGGCGGCTGCGGGGCCGCGGGCGGCGGCTGCGGCGGCTGCTGCATCTGTCCGCTCATCGATTGCGCCATCACGTTGCCCAGGCCCAGCCCGGCGCCGAGGCCGACGCCCAGCCCGGCAAGCCCGCCCCCGCCCTCGTTGGCCGCGGCGATGGGCAGAGACTGTGCCGCCTGGAACTGCGTGTACTGCTGCATGTTGCCGATCATGTTCATGCCCACGCGCGTGTCGAGGAACTTCTGGAGCTCTTCCGGCAGCGACAGATTCTCGACCGCGAACTGGTCCAGCGCGATGCCCAGCTCGGCGAAGACCGGCGCCACGGTGGCCTTGATCCGCTCGCCCACCTCCAGGTAGTTGGCCGCCATGTCAAGAAACGGCAGTCCGCTTTCGGCGAAGGCGTCCGAGATGTGCGCGATGATCGTCTGCCGCAGCTGCGGCTCCACCTGCGCGAGGGTGTACTTCTCGCCGAAGCCGCTCACCTTGGTGAGGAACAGTTTGGGGTTTTCAATGTGCCAGCTGTAGACGCCGAACCCGCGCAGGCGGATGGCGCCGAAGTCCTTGTCGCGGATGGTGACCGGCTGGGCGGTGCCCCAGCGCTGGCCCACCTGTTGCCGCGTGCTGAAGAAGTAGACGTCGCTTTTGAACGGGCTCTGGAACAGCTTGTCCCAGTTCATGAGGTTGGTCAGCACGGGCAGGGTGTTCGTGTTCAGGGTGTAAAGCCCGGGGCCGAAGATGTCGGCGCAGCGGCCTTCGTTGACGAACATCGCCGCCTGGCTTTCGCGGACGGTGAGTTTGGCGCCGTTCTGGATCTCCATGTCCTGCATGGGATACCGGTAGACGAGAACGCCTTCCTCCTGGTCCGTCCACTGGATGACGTCGATGAACTGCTTCTTGATGAATGACCGGATCTGGTCGCCCAGGGCCATCGGTTGCCTCCGTTCGCCTAAGTATACGGGATTTCCGCCGCGGTTGTTCCCCGAATCGCGCGGCCTGGTGTGCGATGATCGAGGCGATGCGGCGCGTGATCACGGAACGCGACATTCCCGCCGCCGGCGTGCTGCGGGTGGAGCGGGGCGCCTTGTGGACCCCGTCGGCGCGGGACCTGGCCCGCGAGCGCGGCATCGAAGTCCGGGAAATGGACGCCGAAGAGCTCGCCTCCCTCCGGGAGCCGGAGCGGACCGTCGCCGTGGGGGCCGACCACGGCGGGTTCGCCATGAAGGAATTCCTCAAGCCGCTGCTTGAAGAGCTGGGCTGGCGGGTGGAGGACGTCGGCATTTACGAGGAAAAGCCCGCCGATTATCCGGATATCGCCCATGAGGTGGCGCTGCGCGTGGCGGCGGGGCGGGCGGCGCTGGGCGTGATCGTGGACGGGGCGGGCATCGGCAGCGCGATGGTCGCCAACAAGGTGCCGGGCGTCCGCGCAGCCCTGTGCTATGATAGGGCTTCCGCGCGGAACAGCCGCGAGCACAACCACGCCAACGTGCTCACCCTGGGCGGCCGGATGCTGACCCCGAGCCAGGCGGAAGAGGTCGTGCGCACGTGGCTCGCCACGCCGTGCGGGGGCGGCCGGCACGCCGCCCGGGCCGCGAAAATCACGGAAATCGAACGGCGGTATTCATCGTGGACTCCGCAGAACTCGAAAAAATAGCGGCGGAAATTGCCGGGGAATTGCTCGCAAAAGCGGGCGGAATTCCCTGCGGAGAGGGCGTGGAGGGCTGCCAGGACGTCTGCCCCGGCTGCGTGCAGCGCTGCGTCCAGATGTGCGCCGGCAAGGCGCGCGCCATCGTGGCGGCGGGCGCCGACCGGGTGTCGGCCAGCGAGCGGCTCACCAGCGTCGACCCCGCGCTGGCCGCGCTCATCGACCACACCATCCTGAAGCCGGAGGCCACTCGCGACGACGTCGTGCGGGTGTGCCGCGAGGCGCGCCGCTACGGCTTCGCCAGCGTGTGCGTCAACCCCTACTGGGTCCCGCTGGCCGCGCAGGAGCTGAAAGGCTCGCCGGTGAAGGTCTGCACCGTGGCAGGCTTCCCTCTCGGGGCGACCTCCACGGCGGCGAAGGTGTGCGAAGCCGAGCTCGCGATCCGCGACGGTGCGCAGGAAATCGACATGGTGATGAACATCGGCGCGCTGAAGAGCGGCGATTACGCGGCGGTCGAGTCCGACATCCGCATGGTGGCGGAGACCTGCCACAGCCACGGCGCGCTGCTCAAGGTGATCCTGGAGACCGCGCTGCTCGACGACACGGAGAAGGCCATCGCCTGCGCGCTGGCCAAGCTGGCCGGCGCGGACTTTGTCAAGACCTCCACCGGGTTCTCGAAGCACGGCGCGACGGCGGCCGATGTGGCGCTGATGCGGCGCGTGGTGGGCCCGCAGATGGGCGTCAAGGCCGCCGGCGGCATCCGCACGCTCGAGGACCTGAAGGCGATGACCGCCGCCGGGGCGACGCGCATCGGAGCCAGCGCCAGCGTCAAGATCGTGGAGGCGGCGGCGCGGTGAGCGGGATGGAAGAAGAGCCCCGCAGAAGGGTCCGGTTCCGGGACCGGGCCGAGCTGCTCGATTTCCTGCTCGAGGTCTCCTCGGCCGCTTCGGAAACCCTCGATCTGAAGGAGCTGATGGAGAGCGTCGCCTCGATCGTGCGGCAGGTGATCCCCCACGAGCTGTTCGCCATTCTGCTTTACAGCGAGCGCCGGCAGGGGCTACGCATCCGCTACGCCGTCGGGCACCGGCGCGAAGTGGTCCAGAACCTCGTCATCCGGCTCGGCGAGGGGCTGACCGGCACGGCGGCGGCGACTCGCAAGCCGGTGCTTGTCGGCGACGTCCGCGAGGACAGCCGCTACCTGAACGCGATGGACGCCGTGCGCAGCGAGCTGGCCATGCCGATGGTTCTGCACCAGAAGCTGGTGGGCGTCATCGACCTGCAATCGACCGTGCCGAACGCCTTCAGCGAGCAGGACCGCGCGCTGCTCCAGCTGATCGCCTCGCGCGTGGCCGCGGCGGTGGAGAACGCGCGCCTCTACCGGCGCATCGAGCGGCAGAGCCGCACGCAGAGGACGCTGGCCGCGATGGCGCAGGAGTTCTCCTCGATCCTGAAGCTCGACCAGCTGCTCGAAAAGATCGCGCTGAGCATCAAGCGGCTCATCAACTACGACGCGTTCATGGTGATGGTCATCGACGAGGCCTCCGGCGTGTTGCGCAGCATTTACAGCCAGCGCTTCGACAGCACCCGGGCCAGCGAGTCGCTGCCGCTGGGGCAGGGCATCACCGGCGCTGCGGCCCGATCGCGGCAGCCGGTGCTCGCGCCGGACACCTCCACCGACCCGCGCTACGTCGAGTGGCACCCGGGCATCCGCAGCGAGGTGGCCGTGCCGCTGATCGTGAAGGACCGCGTCATCGGCGTGATGGATCTCGAGAGCCGCCGCCTCGGTTATTTCAACGAAGACCATGTGCGGATGCTTTCGCTGATCGCGCCTTCCATCGCGATCTCGATCGAAAATGCGCGGCTCTATGAGGAGCTGGCGCAGCGGGAGCGCGAAATCCAGCAGGATTTGCAGGCGGCGCACAATTTGCAGTCGGTGCTCCTGCCCCAGGCGCCGCCGCCGGTGCAGGGCCTCGAGATCGGCATCCGGATGAAGCCGGCTCGGCTGGTTAGCGGCGACGTCTACGACTTCTTCGATTACGACGACGAGAGCATGATGATCGCCTTCGGCGACTCCAGCGGCAAGGGCGCGGCGGCGGCGCTGTATGGCGCGCTGTTCACGGGGATGTTGCGCGGCGCGGCGCAACGCCGGCGCAGCCCGGCGCAGCTGCTGCGGTCGCTCAACGACACGCTCATGGAGCGCCAGGTTCCGGCGCGATACGTCAGCCTGCTGTTGCTGCTGTGGCGCGCCCGGCGCCGCGAGTTCGTCATGGCCAACGCCGGCTCGACGACGCCTCTCGTCTGCCGCGGGGGGCAGATCCTTCAGCCGCACGCCGCCGGCGTGCCCGTGGGGCTGCTCGAGGACGTCGACTATGACGAGACGCACTTCGAGGCGCAGCCGGGCGATGTCGTGGTGCTGGTCAGCGACGGCGTGCAGGACCAGGCGAACCCCTCCGGCGAGGAGTACGGGCGGCGCCGGCTGCGGCGGTTCCTCGAAGCCTCCTGCGGGATGGCCGCGCAGGAAATCGCCGACGGCATGATCGAAGACATCGAGCAGTTCCGCGAGAGCCGCCCGGTCCACGACGACCAGACGGTGATCGTGCTCAAGGTGGAATGACGAGGGGCTGGATGAACGGGTCTTTTCATTACCGGCAGGGAGTCCTTTATTGCGAAGACGTGGATCTGGCCGAGGTGGCGGCCAAGGCCGGCACTCCGTGTTACGTGTACTCGGCCGCGGCGCTGCGGCAAGCCTGGCAGGTCTTCGAGGACGGCCTGCGCGGCCTGCCGCACCTGGTCTGCTTCGCGGTGAAAGCCAACGGCAACCTCGCGCTGTTGCGGCTGCTCGCGCAGGCAGGCGCCGGGTTTGACATCGTCTCCGGCGGCGAGCTGTTCCGCGTGCTGCGCGCGGGCGCCGACCCGGCGAAGGTCGTCTTCTCCGGCGTTGGCAAGACGCGCGAGGAGATCGAGGCGGCGCTCGGAGCCGGCATTCACTCCTTCAACTGCGAGAGCGAGGCGGAGCTGATGCTGCTCGGCTCGCTTGCGGTGCGGATGGGCCGGACGGCGCGGGCGGCCCTGCGGGTGAACCCCGACGTCGACGCCGCCACGCACCCCTATATCTCCACCGGCCTGAAGCGTCACAAGTTCGGCATCGACATCGCCGAGGCGGAAGCGCTTTATGAGCGGGCCGCCGGGCTGCCGGGGATTTCCCTCGAAGGCGCGAGCTGCCACATCGGCTCGCAACTGCTCGACGTCGCCCCGCTCATCGAGGCTGCCGAACGCATGGCCGCGCTGGTGCGGCGCCTGCGCGCCAGGGGCGCCGCCATCCGGTTTCTTGATCTCGGCGGCGGCCTCGGCGTGCCCTACCGCAAGGAGGACCGCCCGCCGGATGTCGCTGCGTACCTCGCCGCGGTGCGCCGGCTGGCCGTGGAGCTTCAGGTGGAGCTGCTGCTGGAGCCGGGGCGCTTCATCGCCGGTCCGGCGGGCGTTCTGCTGTCCCGCGTGCTCTACCGGAAGAGCAGCGGCGGCAAGGAATTCCTGATCGTCGACGCGTCGATGACCGAGCTGATCCGGCCGGCGCTATATGAAGCCCACCACGAGATGCTGCCGCTGCGGCAGACGGGGCGGGGCAGGATCACGGCCGACATCGTCGGCCCCGTGTGCGAAAGCAGCGATTTCCTCGCCGAGGAGCGGGAGATCGACAACCTGCTGCCGGGCGATTATCTGGCGGTAATGACAGCGGGCGCCTACGGTTTCGTGATGGCGTCCAACTACAACGCGCGCCCGCGGCCCTGCGAAGTCCTGGTGGACGGGCAGAGCTGGCGCATCGTGCGGCGGCGCGAGACATGGGAAGACCTGGTCCGCGGCGAGGAGCTCTGAGTTCTCGCCTCCCCGGATCAGAGCAGTTTCCGCAAGGTTTCTTCGAGTTCGCGGATGTTGACTTCGCCGGGAAACACGCGGGCTTTGCGGCCCGAGCGGTCGTAGACCACCGTGAACGGCAGCCCGCCCGACCACCTGGGGTCCACCATCGAGATGAACTTCTCGTCGTTGCGGAAGCGCTTGATGTAAGCCGGCTGCGGCACCTTGTTCTTCGCGACGAATTCCGCCGCCGTGGCCGCGTCGCTCTCCTCGTCGATGGCGACGGTGACGAATTGCAGCCCCCTGGCGCGGTATTTCGCCGCCAGTGCCACCAGCTCCGGCATCTCTTTCCGGCACGGGGCGCACCAGGTGGCCCAGAAATTCACGACCAGCACTTTGCCCTTTGACGAGGCCAGCAGCCGCTGGTAGCCCGCTTCATCGAGCGGTTGCAGGCCGGCGGCCAGGGCGAGCCCGGCCGCCAGCAGAGCCAGGATTGGCAATGACAGGTTCACGTGGATTTCTTTACCCTCTTGATAGTGCAGCCGAACGCCTTGGTCTCGGTCACAGGAAGCGGCTTGCCGGCCAGCGCGGCGTTCAGAACGTCCTGGAGGTACCGCCTGGTTACCTTGTCGGCCGGGCGGGAATCGTCAATGGCGCCGCGGTAAATGATTTCC
>Ga0209162_1000077_pt1 | contig 94532 bp, 79 predicted proteins | sample YNPNPMetaG_FD_187121 | JGI IMG/M metagenome (GOLD analysis project Ga0209162, IMG submission 187121) | Anoxygenic and chlorotrophic microbial mat microbial communities from Yellowstone National Park, USA - YNP NP MetaG (SPAdes) (version 2) ...
CGACGAGCTCCTGGCCGTGCTGGGCAACTTCTTCAATCGAACCCTCACGTTCCTGAAGCGCTATTTCGACGGCCGCGTGCCCCCGCTTTCCGACGCCGGCGAGGCCGACCGGACCCAGCTCGCAAGGATCGATGAGGCTTTCCGGGGAGTCACCGCCGAGCTGGAGGCCTTCCACTTCAAGGCCGCGCTGGCCGAGGTGATGGCGCTCGCGCGGGCGGGCAACGTCTACTTCGACGCCCGCCAGCCCTGGTCGCAGCGCAAGAGCGACCCGCTCGCCTGCGGCACCACACTCCACGTATGCATGCAGACGGTCCGTGCCCTCACCACGCTCATGGCTCCCTTCCTGCCGCACATGGCGGCCGCCGCCGTGCGAATCCTCAACCTGGACAATGACTCCCTGCGGTGGGAGCGGGAGGCCGCGAGGCTGCCGGCTGGGCACGCGATCGCCGAACCCCAGATCCTGGTCAAGAAGATCGAGACGTCCTGATGGGCCGGCGCGGCGCGGGCGGACCGCCTTCCCGGCAGCCGAAGGCCGGCTGACGAGACACTCCGGAGATCCGTCATGAAGCATATCCGAATCGTAGCTCTTGCCGTCCTGGCTCTGACAGCGGCCCGCTCCCGGGGGGATGAGGAGTCCCCGGATCCTCTGGCCGGGTGGACGTTTCACAACGGGCGCGAGTTCCCGGGCGCCACCGGCCAGATCGTCTGGAACCCGCGTGAAGGTCGAGGGTCGCCCGGCTGCGTCGAGGTCCGCTATTCGTTCGCGAAAGGCGGGAACTACGTGGCCGCCATGACCAGACCCCCTGAGGGAAGCGATCCGCGGCGGGTCCGGTTGTGGCTCCACAAGCCGGCCGATAACCGCATCACGTTCCGGGCCTCCGATTCAGCCGGTCAGACCTTCCAGAAGTCCATCCATTACGAGTATCCCGGCTGGCAGCAGATCGAAGTGGATCTTTCCACGTGGGTTCACTCCTGGGGCGGCCCGGCGGACGGACGCGTCCGCTGGCCGATTACCGCCTTCGGGGTTCTCATCGAGAACGACGGTCGGGCCCGCACAGGTCAGTATTTCATCGACGACATCGAGTGGCACGCCGAGCCGCCCGGGGGACCCGCCCCGGACGGCCCGCGACGAAGCACGTACATGGCCACGGACTTCCGCGATGAGTCTTGGCGGATGCAGGGCCCCTCCGGCTGCGCGTTCGAAGCGGGCACGTGGACGTACGACCTCCCCGCCGACGGCACGGCCTCCATAGCGTCGGCGTTCTCCCTGCTGGGAAGCCCGCAGCGGATGCGGTTGCGGGTGGAGTCGGATGGGTCGGGCAACGAGTTGCACCTGGCGCTGCACTCCCACTTCCAGACGTTCGAAACGTCCGTCGGAACGCTGGACGGTACGGGCGAGCGCGCGTTCGAGGTCGAGCTCGGCAAGCTCGCCGGGTGGAGGCATTACGGTGGTGAAAACGACGGTATCGCTCGCCTCCCTCTGCGGGTGGGCCGGATTTCCCTGACCCGTCGGGGCGGTGTGGGGCGGGGCCGGATTCGGCTCCTGGGAATGGATGTGGAGACGGAGTATCCGCCCGAACGGAGGGTGGTGCTCATACCGGACGGACGGATCGCCGGCCACGAGGCCCGCTTCGAGGTGGTCGTACGCAACCTTGCTGCGGACCCGGTCGCCGGCACACTGCTCTGGGAAGTCCGCGACCCGGTGGGGCGGCTGGCGGAACGGCGGGTCGAGCTCACGCTGCCCGGGGGCGCCCGTCGCGTGCGACACGAGTTCCGTTTTCCGCTGGCCGGTCGCAGGTTTGTGGAGGGCGCCTTCCGGTTCCTTTGGGACGGCGGCATATCCCCCGAGGCCTCGGTGACCCTCGTACGAGAGCCGGACACCGTAGAGTCCTCTCCCGACTCCAGCCCGATCGGCGTCGGGATCTACCTGTACCGCTCCCAAGGGATGCCGAACCGCATCGAGCACATGCGGCGGCTCTGTTCCCTGGCCCAGCGGGCGGGCGTCAAGTGGACCCGCGAGGAGTTCCAATGGCACGTCACCCAGCCGCAGCCCGACCGGTTCGAGTGGTCCTTCTACGACGATCTGGTTCGCGTCGCCGGCGAGCACAACATTCGCGTGTACGGCCTGCTGGCGTATTGGAGCGGCTGGACCCGGCCGTACACGCGGGAAGGCGTCCATGACTACGCCCGCTGGGCCGCTCAGGTCGTACGCCGCTACAAGGACCGGATCCGACACTGGGAGGTATGGAACGAGCCGAACATCTTCTTCTGGTCCGGCCCGAAGGAACTGTACACGGAGGCCCTCAAAGAAGCATACGCGGCCATCAAGAGCGAGGATCCCCAGGCCCAGGTACTGGGCTGTTCCACGGCCGGCATCGACACCTCATTCATCCGGAAGGTGATCGAGGGCGGCGCGCCCTTTGACATCCTGACCATACATCCCTACCGGGCCGGCCTCGACGAAAACGCCTTCATCGATGAGCTGAGGTCCGTCAGCCGCCTCGTCGAAGACCGGCCGGTCTGGATCACGGAAATGGGGTGGTCCTCTCACATAGGCGGGTTCACCGAGCGGGAGCAGGCCGGCTACGTGGCCCGTACCTACCTGTCGGCCCTGGCCTCCGGCGTGGTGGGCAGCGTTTCGTGGTATGACTTTCGAGATGACGGCGACGACCCGTTCTATAATGAGGACCGCTTCGGATTGATTCGCCATGACTTTCGTCCGAAGGCGGGTTACATGGCCCTCGCGACCATCGGCCGGCTTCTGGCGCGCCACAAGGCCGCCGGCACGGTGGATGTAGGCGACGATCTGCTCGGCTTCCGTTTTGCGGCCCCCGATCAGGATGTCGTTGCCCTCCTCTCGCCCGAGGTCGACGCAGCGGTGGCGCTGACGTGCCGGCCGGCGGGCGTTCGTGCATTCGACGCAATGGGGGAGCCCCTCGCCATTGATGCGTCCGGGCGATTCGTGGGTGCCCTGCCAAAGGGCTGGCCCATCTATCTGGTGGGACCGTCCGGCTTGCGGTGCGCGCGTGAGCCGATGCCTGTCCGGGTTGTGGTGGACCCGTCCTTCGTTCGCCCGGGCCAGACCGTCACCTTCAGAATCACTGCGGCCGCGCCCTGGTCGCTCGTCCGCTGGCAGTGGCCGGCCGGCTGGCCCGTGGCAACCGATACGGGGCCCGGTACGTGGGTCGTGTCCGTGCCGGCCACTGAGCCCCAGGGAGTCGTTCCGGTCATTGCCGAGTTCCGGGCAGGAGAGCCCGCCGGGACCGATGCCGCGCCCTGTCTGCGTGTGCCCACGCGAGTGACTGTCCAGCCGTCGCTGCTGCGCACTTGACGCCTGCCGGCCGCCTGCCGCGGGCAGATGCGATTCCGTCGGCGCCCGCTGGTCCCCTGGCGGCTCCCATCAATCGCCGCAGCACGTTGCGGTCAAGCGCGATCATCTCCGGGGGCAGTGCGGCGAAGGCGGCTGGCTCGCACCGTTGAAACAGATCTGGAACACGCCGAAGTCGGAGATGTCGACGTCCGAGTCGCCGTCCATGTCCGCGATCCGACAGACGGTCGAAACCGGGTAGCCCGCCCCGTGGTAGCAGTACTGGAACATGTGGAAGTCCTCGATGTCGACGTCGCCGTCCGCGTCGTAGTCCGCGACGGACCTGTCAGGCGGTCCCACGCGGATCGTGACCGTGGCCGGCGCAGACTGGCTGGCGTAATCCCGTGCCGCCCATCCGAGCACATCCACGCCGATGAACCCGGGCGGGGGCGTGTATCGGATGGTGCTTCTGCCGGCGCCGATGACGTAAGGTACGAAGCGGATCCAGCCCCAGTTGGGGTCGTAGAGGCTTCCCTGCTCGGCAAGGGACGTGATTACGTATGAGATGGCATCGCCTTCGGGATCCGTCGCCTCGAGCGTAATGTTCACGGTCGTGTCCATGGGTACGTCGATCACGGAGTCCGCTACGATCGGGGGACTCCCGAAGAGCCGGATGTTGTCGAGCGCGATGCCATCGTTCGGCGCCGATTTTGAACCGTATTGCTGGAACCGGATTCGGACCAGGTTCGTGTACGAAAGCCCCCTCTGGGCGAAGGCCATGTCCAGATCGATGGTCTCGTTATCGAACAGGGTCGGAGGCGTACCGCTGCCGCTGTAGATCAGATTGCTCAGGAGGTACCACCGCACGCCGTCCACGCTGAAAGCGACGCCGTCTCCGTTGAACGAACCATCCCAGAAGGGCGGGAGCATGTCCACCTCATCGTTGAGGCGCTTGAAGTCATAGGAAAGCCGCACGCCCGAGCGCCCCCGCAGATCCACCAGGAGTGTCGCCTCGCTTCGGCTGGCGCAGTTTCCGCTGTCGTCGGAGGCGTCGAGCACGAGCTGCGAGGCTCCCGACGGCTGGTACTGGCTCGTCACGCGGACGCGCCCGCAGCCCGTACCGCTCGTTCGCCAGTAGGCCGCCAGCGCTCCACCGGAATCGAACGTCTCGTTGAGCGGATACGGTGCTACGGTCACCACGTTCGTACGAACCGTTGCGGTGTTCGACAGGAGCCGCCCATCGCTGCCCCGATACTGGAATGAGTCGGATCCCACGTATCCGGTGGTGGGGGCGTAGATTACCGTTCGGCCGCCGCCGGCGAGCGTGTAGGGGACCGTCTGGATCTTCGAAGCGTTCGGATCGGACAGGCTGCCATGCTGAGGCAGGCTGGTGATGATCGCGACAAGGCTGTCTACCGGATTGGGGTCGCTCAGCACGAGATCTACGGCCTGGGTCTGGTTCTTCGGCATTTCAAAGCTGACGTCCACCGCCTGCGGGGCGAGGTTGCCGGCCACGGCCCAGATCTCGACATCGTCGATGTTCCAGCCGCCGTATTCGTTCTCCCCGTCCGTGGGCCCCATGCCCCAGCGGATGTAGACGGCCGGTTGCTGATCCGCCAGGGCCCCGATGTCGACCTCCTGGTACACCCAATCCGAGTCATGAATGGCTGTGGGGCCGTTGCTCCATACGGTGGTCCAACTCTGCGCGTCACGCGAGACCTGAATCTCTGCCCGGTCGTGCGCGTTGCCCTCCACGGTGAGCCAGCGATAGAAGGTCAGCCGCGTTCGCAGCAACACGCTGCAGTCGAGCGGCCCGACCGTGATGTATTCGGGGGAGGACATGTTGGCCGGGTAGTTGCCGCTCAGGTTGTAGCCGATCACATTCGCACCCGTGACCGGGTATGAAGGATCCCCCGAACCCAAGCCCTGCGGCGGACCGTATTGCCAGAGGCCCTGTCGGATCCAGCCGGGGTCCGTGTCCATGTGGAAGGCGTAAACGAGTTGCGGTTGTCCGACAAACAGCGACACGGCGGCCGGCGCGGAGTTTGCCAGCCCGTCCGTAACGTGGAAGGTGAACGAGTCCGGGCCAACGGTTGAGGGGGCGGGCGTGTAGATCACGCGCTGCCCGTAGTTCACGAGGGGATAAGGTACCTGTGTGATCTGGCCCGCCTGGGCATCCGACAGAGTACCCTGGGCCGGCAGGGTGTCGATCACAAACGTGAGGAGCTGATTCGGATTCGGATCGCTGCCCTGCAAGTCGATCAGAACGGGCATGCCCGCGGCCGTCTCGATCTCCGCGGGCTGCGCCGCCGGAGGCAGATTGTCCGAGGTGGTGGCGATGATGCGAACGTCGTCGATGAACCACCCGTCCCGCTGGAACTCGTCATCCGACGAAAGGAGCTGAAACTGGATTCGGATGCGGCGGCCGCAGAAGGAGGTCAGGTCGTACAGGCGGTGCGTCCAATCGTAGTCGCCTCCGAAGTTCGACTCCAGCGTCCCGAGGACGGAGTTCGTGTCATCCAGAACGCTGATCGTGCAGCGATCGTACGGAGTCTCCAGCAGGCACCAGTCGAAGAAGCTCAGGAACACGGGCGCATCGACGCCGGACAGATCCACCAGCGGCGTAAGCAACCGGGCGTCGGCCGATGGCGGATAGGTCTGCGACAGGCCGGTGCCCCAGCACATGTTGCCGCCGATGGCCCGCAGCCCGTCGAGCCCGGGCAGAGGCCCGCTCCCGTCGACGCGCTGCCCCACCGGGTAGGAACTGGGCGAGCCCCGCTCCCAGACTCCCGGGGTCCCTTCGGTGACCCAGCCGGGATCCGGGCCTTCGGAGTCGTCCTCGAACAGCGTGAGTCCCGCTACGAACGTGTGGGTCTTGCGACCCCAGCCGTATCGGTTCAGCGCGCTGCGGCTGTACACGGCGGCAAAAAAGCCGCACGCGCCCACCGTCTCGGAGTACGACGTGGAGTCATCGTTCTGTACTACGACCACGCCAGGGGCCACCTCCTGGCCCACGGTGTATGCCGTCCCGTCCGTTGGCCTCCACGCGAACGGCCGGAATGACCGCACCACCAGCGCACCGGCACAGTCGCTCGGGGGGTTCGTCCACGTCATCGTGACGTTCCCCTCTACGCTCTGACAGGTCAGATCCGTGACGGGCGCCGGCCATACGACTCCGGAGCGCGCCGCCGCCACCGCCGCGCCCGCATCGACGCGCCCGTACCCGAAACGGTGGCTGTGGGATGTGGTCACGTCGAGCCCCGCCTCGGTCGGTGCGATCTGAACGGCCGTGTGTTCGACGATCGCCCGGACCTGCGCGGCGGTGAGGGCCGGATTCTGCGAGAGAACCAGGGCGCACACGCCGGCTACGGCGGGGGTCGACGCACTGGTGCCGCCGAACACGGTGGTGTAGTCGCCGGCGTCGTAACCCCAAGGTCCCACGTCGTCTGTCGTAACGATCGTCAGCGCCGGATAGCGTGTTCCGTCATCGCCGCCGTCGGAGGTTGGTGCGACGACGCTGAGTTCCGGGCCCACGTCGCTGAACTCGGTGTGATTGGCCAGGCTGTTCGAGCCCCCGACGCACATCACCGACGGAATCTGGGCCATGGCCGCCACGCCGTCCACCGTGTGGTCGCTGTTGGCGGCCGCGAAAAGCACCACGCACCCCAGGCCGTTGCGGCCCTGTGTGCTGACAGCCTCGATCGCTGCCACGATATCGGGCGGCTGGAGCGTGCCGTCGGCGAAGCCCCAGCTGTTGCTGATGACCGCCGCCCCGTCGGAATGATCCTCGTCCCCGTTGGGGTCCATGGCGAAGTAGAACGCGTCCGCGTTCTCGCTGATGGTGCTGGCGAAAAGCTTGATTCCGATCAGACCGCACCGCGGAGCCACGCCCCGCAACCCGATGTTGTTGGCGGCTGCCACGGCTATCCCGGCGCAGGCGGTTCCGTGTTCGTGGGCGGCGAAGTCCGGACTGGGATCGTCGTCGTACCCCGGTTCCGGGTCGTAATCCCGGCCCGTGGTATAGTTCGGCTCAAGGTCCGGATGCGTCCACTGGACCGAATCATCCAGAATCGCAATCCGGACGGCGGGGTTTCCCTCGGCGTACGGACCGTTTGCCGGGTCCCAGGCTGCGGCTACGTTGATGTCCGAGCCGGCCAGCGCCCCCTTGAGCGTATCCCCGTCGAGCGACCACTGCTGGGCGTACAGCGGGTCGGCCGGCTCGGGCGGCGAGAAGGCCTGCCGGACGAGGATGAAATCCGGATGGGCATACTGCACCTGCCGCATTTCGTGCAGGGCGTTGGCCGCCGCCAGCGGATTGGTTTCCATCGGCCGACGAACGCGGGCGATACAGCGGCCGGCTCGGGAGGCGTCGGCATGAACGAGTTCGCACCCGACCGTGGCAAGCATCTTGCGCATCGACGCGGCCGACAGGGCTGGGTCGAACCGCACCACGATCCGATCCGTCGGATAGATGGGCACGTCGCTGCCTACCCTCCGCAGGATCGGCAATGCCCATTCCACATCGGGTTGGGCCGCGGCTGCTTCCGCCGTGAGCCCGCGGGCAACGTGCAGGCCGTTGACCGAGAGCTTTTCCTCAAGGCGTTCAACCAGTTGTGCAAGCCGTTGCCCGCTCAGAGTCTGCGGAGTTCGGGGTGGGACCGGCCGCCCCATCCACGCCGGACGGCGAGACTTGGGCGCCCCCGGCCGCTCCCGCAGCTTGACGAGGACCTCGTCCTTCGAGGCTGTTACGGCTCGGGGACCGCGGGCGTCATAGAAGAAGGAGGTCGGGTCTTCAGGTACCCCCGAACCGGTACCGGCCCCCGAGGCGAGGGCCGGCGCGAGCAGGACGCACAGACCCGTGCTGACGGCGCGGCAAAGCAGCCATGATGCACGCGTTGACATCCTGCCTCCCGAGCGGACTATGAAAATCAGGAAGTCCCCTGAACGGCTGCCTGCCGGCCGCCGCCACTCAATCGCCTACTGAGTTATAACCCCTTCTAAGCACGAATTCAAGTAGCGCATACCCGATGCCTTACGTTATTCCCCAACACGCCCTGCCGCGCGATGCCTCCGGCCTTGGTGGGCCGTGGATAGGCCGCCGATGCTGCCGCCCCCCTGGGACGGCGCTCGGCCACAAGTCCCCCCGGCGGGCTAACGCTTCCAAAGCCAACCGATTGCCGCCGCACCGTGTTTCGGTTTGCCTTTTGCCTGATTCTATGCTCTGCAAATGACGACGCGAGGCGTCCGCGCGTCACTTACATGGCATCCGGCGCCGCGATCCAGGTCATGCCCGGGCACAGCGTCGTAAGTTGCGTCTTTACCGGAACCGCGGCGTATCCAGAGTGGCGGATGGGCCTTATAATGCCCCTTCGGCCCACGGCGGGCGAGGCCCTCAGGAGCTTCACGGCGATGCCGGCACGTATTCTCGATGGCACGGCGCTGGCCAGCCAGGTTCGCGAGCAGGTCCGGGCTCAGGTCATGGAGCTGGCCGCCGCCGGGCGTCCGCCGCGGTTGGCTGCCATGGTCGTCGGCTCGCCGCCGGCGGCGATGCTGTACGCCAACTCGCAGCGCACCGAGTGTGAGCGACTGGGCATCGGCTATGAGTTGCATCAGCTCCGCGCGGATGCGCGACCGGCGGACCTCATCGAACTGATCGACCGTCTCAACGCGGATCCATCTGTTACCGGCATGATGCTGCTGATGCCCTTGCCGGAGGGGTTTGACCCGCACGCGATGCAGTATCGCATCGACCCCTACAAGGATGTTGAGGGAGTCAATCCAGCGAATCTGGGTATGTGCTTCTACGGTCAGCCCATCATCGCGCCCTGCGCTGCGTTGGCGGCGGTGGAGATGATTCGGATCAGCGGAGTGGAAATCCGGGGCGCCGAGGCGGTCGTGGTGGGCCAAGGGCCGATCGTCGGCAGGCCGATCACCCAGTTCCTGCTCCAGCAACTCGCTACGGTGACCGGCTGCCACATCGCCACGCGGGACCTGGCGGCCCATACCCGTCGAGCGGACATCCTGATTGTGGCCGTCGGTCGGGCGAATCTGATCTCGGCCGAACACGTCAAGCCCGGGGCGGTCGTCATTGACGTGGGGGTCAACCGGCTACGAGTGCCGGACCGGAACGGCAAGCGGGCAGCGATTACGGTAGGCGATGTGGACTTCGAGGCGGTCCGCGAGGTCGCCGGAGCCATCACGCCGGTACCCGGCGGCGTCGGCCCGGTAACGGTGGCCATGCTGTTGCGAAATACGGTCGAGGCGGCGCGCAAGCAGATGGTGCGAGCCGCCGGCGGCCCCTAGCACTGCGTTGAAGGCTCGTCTTGCGGGCTCGCGGTCTGGGGCGTCACGCCCGGCGGATCGAGCGGGGCTAAGCCCGCGTCGTGCCCCCTGGCGCTCGGCCGGCGGGCCGCGATACAATCGCGGAGGTACGGCCGGCTTGGCCAACCGCATCGCCCGGGACGCGAGGCGATCCGACTGTTCGGATGGCGGGTGGAGAATCCTGGACCTTGGGGCGGCAGCGGCCGCGCCGGCGGTTACCGCGACGACCAGCGTGCTGATTCGATGTCGTACTTTCGGCCCAACATAGAGGCGATGGACGGGTACACGCCCGGCGAGCAGCCCACAGAGCCGGACGTGATCAAACTCAATACGAATGAAAACCCCTACCCCCCGTCGCCCCGGGTGCTCGAGGCGATTTCCCGCATCACACCGGAGCAGTTGCGGCGCTACCCGGATCCGCTCGGGAATGTGTTTCGTGACGCCGCGGCCCGCGTGTTCGGCGTGAGCCGGGAGATGATCCTCTGCGGCAACGGGATGGACGACATCCTGAACATCACGGTCCGGGCGCTGAGCGGCCCCGAAGCCAAGCTCGTGTATCCCACGCCGACGTATACCCTGTATGCGGTGCTGGCGAACATCCAGGCGTCGCTGGTGAAGGAGATCCCCTTCGGGCCCAACTATGAGCTGCCCCTGGACGCGATCGTCGCCGAGCGGGGTCGGGTGACATATCTGGCCAATCCGAACGCGCCGTCCGGAACGATGGTCCCGCCGGAGGAGGTCGCGGACCTGGCCCGGCGGCTGGACGGCGTGCTGTGCGTGGACGAGGCGTACGTCGACTTCGCCGAGACCAACTGCCTGCGCCTGGCGGTCCAGATGCCCAACGTCCTGGTGATGCGGACACTCTCGAAAGGCTACTCCCTGGCGGGGCTGCGATTCGGTTTCGCCGTCGGGCATCCGGATCTGATTCGCGGGCTGATGAAGGTCAAGGACAGCTACAACGTGGATGCGATCGCGATCCACGCCGCGGCCGCCGCGATCGAGGATCAGGATTACGCGCGAGGGACATGGGAGCGCGTGCGGGCCGAGCGCCGGCGGCTGACCGACGCACTGGCCGCGCTCGACATGCCGGCTCTCCCGTCCCAGTCGAACTTCCTGCTGGCGCGGCCAGCCTGGTCGTCGGCCCGGCAGATCTATGAATCGTTGAAGGCCCGGAAGATCCTGGTCCGATACTTCGACTACCCGAGGGTCTCCGATTGCCTGCGGATCACGGTCGGTACGCCGGAGCAGAACGACCGACTGTTGGAAGCCCTCAAGGCCTTGAAGGCACAGGCGACGGTGGTTGAGGGCCGGCGTCACGCTCAGTGAGCAGGATTGGCAGGGCTCGCGTGCGGTTTTCGAGAGGAGATCCGGGGCCGCCCGCGAACGCTGCCAGAGCGCGGAAGGTTACGGGCCCGGGGCCTCGGAAGTACTGAGAAGGAGGGCCGGGGAATCGATTCCCCGGCCGACCATGCGGAATCGCGTTGCCCAGGTCGATCGCAGAACGAAAGAGACGAACATCTCGCTTCGGTTGAACCTCGATGGGACCGGAAGGGTCGAGGCCCGCACAGGTGTGGGGTTCTTCGATCACATGCTCGATCACATCGGACGACACGGGCTGTTCGACCTGAAGGTGCGGGCCGAGGGGGATCTGCACGTCGACGCGCATCACACCGTCGAGGACGTGGCCATCTGTCTCGGGCAGGCGATTCGGCAGGCCGTGGGCGATAAACGTGGCATCCGCCGATTCGGCTTCTTCGCCGCGCCGATGGATGAAGCCCTTGCCCAGGTGGCCGTAGATCTCTCGGGCCGTGCGGCCCTCGTCTATCGGGTCAGGCACCGGGCCGGCAAGATCGGCGAGTTCGACGTGGAGCTGGTCCAGGAGTTCCTTAACGGCCTGGCCCAGAATGCTCAGATGAACCTTCACGTCGTGGTCCCGTACGGAACCAACAACCACCACATCGTCGAAGCGATCTTCAAGGCGCTCGGCAAGGCGTTGCGACAGGCCGTGGAGATCGACCCTCGAGAGAAGGCGATTCCCTCGACGAAAGGCACATTGTAGAGCTTCGGCGTTTCGCCGAGGACGGGTTCCCGCCTTCGGGGGAATGACGACGAGCGGGCGGCATCGGACGATGGGCAACGGCGCCACGCAGCTCCGGCCGCTCGCGGGATTCCGACTTTGCGGAAACCACGAGCGTGGTCTGCGTCTTGTCCGGGAGAGTGTCCGGGCCTTGGGACGTCGGCATGCGCCTCGAGATGACCCTGCCGCTCGGGAATCGCTTCGCGCCCGCGGCACGCGCTGTCGTCGGGCTCGCCATGTTGGGCCCTCGCGTTTAGAATCCGCCCGCATGGCTGCCTGACATGGTTGGGTTTCCGCAGACAGGAGCTGGAGATGAAACGTGTGGTGCTGGTCATCGGCGTTCTGGGGTCGTGGTGCGTGGCCGGGTGTTCGACCACGCGTGAACTGACGAAGGCCCGCTACCTCGACAAGATGAAGGGGGCCTGGGTGGGCCAGATGGTGGGTGTTTCGTACGGGGCTCCGTATGAGTTCCGCGTGACGGGCCGGATCGATGACGGCGAGATCCGACCGTGGAAGCCCGAGTACATCGCGAACTCAATCGGTCAGGACGATCTCTACGTCGAGATGACCTGGCTGGCCTGCCTGGAGAAACACGGCCTGGACGTTACCTTCGAGGAGGCCGGCCGGGCCTTTGCGGCGACGCAATACCCGCTGTGGCACGCCAACCGGAAGGGACGCGAGAACGTCCGCAAGGGCATCATGCCCCCGGCCAGCGGTCATCCCGATCACAACCCGCATGCCAACGACATCGACTACCAGATCGAGGCGGACGCGATCGGCATCATCTGCCCGGGGATGTTCGCGGAGTCCAACCGGCTTGGGAACATATTCGGGCACATCATGAACTACGGCGACGGGGTGTACGGCGGCCTGTTCATGCAGGGCATGTACGCGGCTGCCTACTTCGAGGACCACGACAACGGGAAGGTCGTGGAGGCAGGGCTCTCGTGCATTCCGCCCCGCAGCCTCTACGCCCGGTGCATCCGGGACGTGGTCCGGTGGTATCGCGAGAACCCCACGGACTGGCGGGCGACATGGCGCAAGGTTGAGGAGAAATACCAGGACGACCGGGACTGCGAGCCCGGCAAGCCGTTCAACATCGATGCCCACATCAACGGCGCCTACGTCGTGATCGGGCTGCTCTACGGAGGCGACGACTTCTGGAAGGTCTGCGAGATCGCCACGCGATGCGGGCAGGACTCGGACTGCAACCCCGCCTCAGCGGCCGGCGTGTGGGGCTGCATGCGCGGGCTGACCGGCATGCCGGCTGAGGCGTACGCGGGCCTGCCGGCCGTCAGCTCGAAGAAGTTCTCCCACACGGACTACAACTACGATGAACTGATCGGGGTATGCCAGCGTCTTACGGAGCAGATCATCCTTCGGGCGGGCGGGCGGATCACGGATACGGCGTACATCATTCCGTATCAGCGCCCCGTGCCTCCGAAGCTGGAGCAATGGGAGAATCCGGCCCCCGCCGCCTCTTGAAACGGACCGGGCGAAGAGGCAATAGATAGGGGCGGCCCGGCTGGTAGCCGGTTCCGCCCCGTCTTCTTTCACCCTTCCCGCCCGACCAGGAGAAGGCGGGCTTCCGTCCTGCGGCAGCCGTTTCCGGCTCCTGTACCTGATAAGCTAATGCGATGCTTCGTCCTTGTCAAGAATAAAGTTAAGAAAAAACTGAAGGGGCGCGTCCGAAGCTCGTGGCATCTTCTCATCGGCCCGCACGGTTGACGGAAATAAAACGGGCGGCCCGGCGAAGGCCGCCCGCCAAGTGACCGGACTGTAGCTAACTATCACAGATACCAGCCCTTACGGTATTCCCGTCGGAGCAGCTTGTTGGCATCCCGGTCGTTGGTGATCCGCATGTTGGGGCCGTCCCACTCGATCTTGTGGCCGGCCCGCAGAGCCACGCAACCAAGAACGACCGTCTCGGTGAGCGGGCCGGAATAGGAGAAGTTGGACATGGCCGGGGGCCCGCCCTTGCACGCGTTGATCCACTCGGCATAGTGGCCGGGGGAGCGCGGAAGCGTGGGCGCCGGGGGCTGGAAGCCCTCGAAGTCCTTCTCCGGGAGCAGCTTGTATTCGGCACCGTAGTCGTCGGGCGAGAACAGGACGCCCTTGTCCCCGATCAGCAAGCACCCGCTGTCCGGGATCTTCATCCCGTGCGCGAGTTCGCGGAGCCTCTCGTTCACCCAAGCAGGCTTGTCATTTCCTCCATCGTACCAGGTCCACTTGACTGGCGGCATGTCGCCTCGAGCGGGGAACTGGTATTCGATGACGCTCCAGAGCGGATAGGTCTCATCGTTCATCTCGGCGGTCTTGACCGGTTCGACGCTCGTCGGGTAGCCGAGCTTCAGCGCCATGAACGGCATGTTCGCCGTGTGACAGGCCATGTCGCCGAGGGCGCCGGTGCCGAAGTCATACCAGCCGCGCCACTTGAAGGGAAGATAGGCCTCATTGTATTCGCGCCACGGAGCCGTTCCGAGCCAGAGGTCCCAGTTGAGCGTCTTGGGCACGGGCTGGCCGGGCGGACGCTTCTTGATGCCCTGCGGCCAGACCGGGCGATTCGTCCAGACATGCACTTCGCGGACCGGGCCGATGGTGCCGGCGCGGATGACCTCGACGGCCTCGCGGAGTCCAGGGTTGGCCGTGCCCTGATTGCCCATCTGAGTGGCGACCTTGTACTTGGCGGCGGCCTTCGTCAGTTCGCGGGCTTCGTACACATCGTGCGTCAGGGGCTTCTGGACGTAGACGTGCTTTCCGAGTTTCATGGCCCACATCGCCGCGACGGCGTGGGTGTGGTCCGGAGTGCTGACGTTGCAGGCGTCGATCTGGTTGCCCATCTCGTCGAACATCTTCCGGAAGTCCGTGTAGCGCTTGGCGCTGGGAAAGCGCTTGAAGCTCTCGGCCGCACGGTTCTCGTCGACATCGCAGAGGGCCACCACGTTCTCCGTCTTGCCGATGCTGGCGATGTCGCCGCCGCCCATGCCCCCGGCGCCGATCGCGGCGACGTTGAGCTTCTCGTTGGGTGAGATGCGGCGCGGGTGGATGCCCAGGGCAAACACCTGCCCGGAGCGGCCGACCCAGAGACCGGCACCGGCCAAGGCGGTAGTCTTGATGAATTCACGACGATTGGTCTTGCGGCTCATAGAAAGGTCTCCTTGTCCGCGTCCACCGGCAGTTCGTGGAAACCGTGGCTCGCACGTGGCGCGCCGTTACCGTCTGAAACGGTCGCAAGCATAATCTCCGCGGCGTCTGGGGGCAACGGGCCGCCACGGAGACACGAAATCGCGTGGGCTGGCGCCTCAGAACGGAGCCAGGTAATCGTCCCGGGTGATACCGACGTCGACCGGTTCGGGGGCGATCGCGAGGTTGTCGAATCGCGTCAGCCGCTCGTTGAAGTGGAGCTTGATCGTCCCCGTAGGCCCGTTTCGCTGCTTGGCTACGATGACCTCCGCGATGCCCTTGATGTCGGGTCTGTCCTCGTTCGGGTGGTAGTATTCCTCGCGGTGCAGCAGAAGGACGACGTCGGCATCCTGTTCGATCGCACCGGACTCCCGGAGGTCGCTCATTCGCGGACGGTGTCCCTCTCGCCCCTCGGGGCTGCGGTTGAGCTGGGCCATCGCGACGACCGGCACGTTCAACTCTCGGGCCAGGGCCTTCAGGCCGCGGCTGATGGTGGCGATCTCCTGCTGGCGGTTTTCGGCCTTCGGGATGTACATGAGCTGAAGGTAGTCCACGAAGATCGCCTCGACGCGGTGGTGCTGGCGGAGTCGACGCGCCTTGGCCCGCAGCTCCAGGACCGTCACCCCGGGCGTGTCGTCCACGAAGAACGGCATGTTCCGCATGTCGTTGCAGACGTTCTGGAGATGCTGGATTTCCTGCTCGCTGAGCATTCCGCGGCGGAGTTTGTGCGAGTCCACGCGGCCCCGCGAGCAGAGGAGCCGTTGCGCGATCTGCTGCTTGCTCATCTCCAGCGAGAAGAAGGCGACCGGTTTGTTCTCGTCCGCCGCCAGGTGCTCTGCAATTGTCAGCCCGAAGGCCGTTTTGCCCATCGACGGACGGGCGGCCACGACGATCATCTCGCCCCGTTGCAGTCCGCTGAGGATGTCGTCCAGCTCCACGAAGCCGGTGGGCAGACCGGTGAGGTAGTGTCCCTCCCGCGATTCGATGAGGCGGAAGGTCTCCTCGAGGTACTCGCGGATGGGCACGACCTGGTCGCCGACGCGTTGCTCGGTGACGGCGAAGAGCTGCTGCTCGGCCCGGTCGAGGATGTACTTCGCGTCGTCCGCCTGGTCGTAGGCCTCCTCCAGGATCCGCGCTGAGCAGGCGATCAGGTCGCGGAGCATGGACTTGTCGCGGACGATGTGGGCGTAGTGCTCGGCGTTCACATGCGAGGGGACGCTCTCGGCGAGCTGGACGAGGTACTCCACGCCGCCGACTTCCTCGAGCGCGCCCCGTCGTTCCAGCTCATCCCGGACGACCACAAGATCGATGGGCTTGTTCTGGTCGTACAGCTCCACGAGCACCGTGAACAGGAGCCGGTGGTCCTCGCGGTAGAAGCGATGGGCCTCCTCGGCGCGGATGATGGAGAGCACGGCTCCGATTGCGTCGCGGTCGAGCATCATCGAGCCGAGCAGGCTCTGCTCGGCCTCGATGCTGTGCGGGGGCAGACGCATCTGCGGCGCGGCGTCCCGGCGCTGCGCCCGCGGCGTCTCACTCGGTTGCGCGGCCATCCTCGCCCGCCTCCGTGCCGGCCGTTTCCTCGGGTTCGTGGCTTTGTTCGTCCTCGCCCGCCTCCAGGTCCCCGGCGGCCTTTTCCTGCACGACCCAGACCTTCACCTCGACGCGGAGGTCGTCGGCGAAGACGACCGGCACCATCCGGGTGCCGAGCTGGCGGATGGTCTCGTGCAGTTCGACGTTCGAGGGTTCCACGTCGTGCCCTTCCTCCCGCAGCGCCGCGGCGATTTCCCGGGGGCCGACCGAGCCGTAGAGGTGCCCCTCGGGATTGGCGGCGGCGTGGATCATGACCTCCACGTTGGCCAGCCGCTGGGCGGCTTCTTCCAGTCGCCGGCGCCGGGCCTTGCGCTCCGCCTCGGCGCGGCGCTTTTCCTCTTCGATCTCCTTGAGGTTGGCTTCGGTCGGCAGCACGGCCAGGCGCTGGGGAAGCAGGTAGTTGCGTGCATAACCGTCGGAAACGTCGACGACGTCGCCCACGAGTCCCAGTTTGGGAATGTCTCGCCTCAGCAGAAGTTTCATGGTCCTGTTGCCCTTCGACGGTCGGCGGCCCGACAGACGGCGGTGCCGACGATCGTCATCATACGAGATTATCTTCGAAAATCACCCCCCGACCGACGAAAAACGCGAAATCGCCTGTCGGAGAAACAATGGCCCATCGTGTCCCGGTGAGGCCGGAGCACCGAAGCTCACGGTGCGCCGAAGATTGCCGTGCTCGGCCGCCGGGCCGGCCGCAAGGCACGCGGGATTCTCACACGTCCGTCTTGCGTCTTCAGAACGGAATCCCACCGGCCCCATCGTCCGGCAGCGGCTCGTCGACGGCCGGCGGAGCTTCATCATAGTCGGCCGCCGGCGTGGGCGCCTCCGGTGCCGGGCCGGCCGGGCGGAACCGGGCCGGTCCGGCCGCCGCTGCGGGTCGAGATCCGCCGGCGTCCCCCGCACGCGGGCCGTCGAGGAACTGGAAGTTCTCGACGATCACCATGTGTTTGCTGCGTTTTCCGCCGTCGGCGGCGGTCCACTGCTGGAACTGGAGACGACCCTCGATCAGGATCGGCCGCCCCTTGGTCATGTACTGATTGATGGTCTCGGCCTGTCGTCCGTAGGCCCGGACGTCGACGAAGCAGGTTTCTTCCTTGGGGTTGCCGTCCGAGCCGCGCCACCGGCGATTGATCGCCATGCCGAACTCCACGACGGCCGTGTTGCTCGGCAGGTACGACAGCTGCGGGTCGCGCGTCAGATTTCCGGCCAGGATCACCCTGTTGAAGTTGGCCATGGTCGGTCCTCCCGCCTTGGGCCTTCGGGACCACTATCGCGACTCTTCCACCGGGGCGGGTTCGGCGGCCGGTTCGGGACCGGGGGCCGATTCGCCGCGCTCCTGCTTGGGGGCGGCTTCCGCTTCGCGGCGGCCGCGGCCCCGCCCTCCGCGCTCCGGGCGTTCGCCGCGTTCGGTTCGTTCACCGCGGTCCCACCGGTCCCCCTCGGCGGGGGGTTCGGGCGACTTCTCGACGGCGGCCTTCATTTCTTCCTCCGTCAGGTGGTCGGCCCGAAGCAGGAGGGCGCGGAGTATGTGCTCGGAGAGCTGGATGTCCCGCTCGAGGGCGGCAATCCGGTCCGGAGGGGCACGGAAGTACGAGAGGACGTAGTATCCGCGCTTGCGCCCACGGATCTCGTAAGCGAGCCGCCGTTCGTCCCAACGTTTGCAGGCGATCAACTGCCCGCCGACCCGGCCGATGAGTCGGTTGATTTCCGCCTCGACGTTGGCCCACTCCACGGCCGCTGCCGGATCGAAGATGAACATCCCTTCGTACGCTTTCAAGGTGCGACTCCTTTGTCCGTCGTCTCCGGGCCGCCGTCGCTCTGGGCGTCGGCCCGGTTGAATCTGTTCATGGCCTCCGCGATGCCCGCCTGGAGCCAGCACTCAACGGCGTCGGCGGCCCGCTGGATGGCCGTCGCGATCAGCGGTTCCTCCTCGGGGGCAAAGCCGCTCAACACGTGTGAGACGGCCTCCTGCCGCGGCCGGCCGATGCCGATCCGCAGGCGGGCGTATTGCCCGGTTCCCAGCCGCCGGGAGATATCCTCCAGCCCCCGGTGCCCGCCCGGCGAACCGGACGCCCGGAGCCGCAGCCGTCCGACGGGCAGGTCCATGTCGTCGACGACGACGAGCATCGCGTCGGCCGGCAGCTTGTAGAAGGCGACGGCCGCCTGCACGGACCGGCCGCTGAGGTTCATGAAGGTCAGCGGCTTGAGCAGCAGCGTCGGCTGGCCCGCGATCAGGCCGTCGCCGGTGAGACCCTCGAACCTCTGCCGGCTCAGATCGATCCGCCATCGATCCGCCAGGGCGTCGAGCACGCGGAAGCCCAGGTTGTGGCGGCTCCGCTCGTAGCGGCCGCCCGGGTTGCCCAATCCGACCACAAGCTTCATGGCGACCGCCGGCCGTCAGGCTGCGGGTCTCAGCTCTTGGTTTCCTCTTCCTCCTCGGCGGGCCTCTCCTTGCGGATCAGCTCCGGTTCGGCGGCCGCGGCCTCGGTCGGCTCGGCGGCCGGGGCCTCCTCCAGCGGCTTGCGGATGCTGCAGACGACCAGTTCCGGGGAGGTCAACACGCGGACCCCCTCGGGGACCTGGATGTCCTTGACGTAGAGCATCTGGTCAAGGCCCATATCCGCGATGTTGACGCGGATGTTCTCGGGAATCTGCGTGACCAGACACTCGATGTCGAGTTCCGCGATGTTCTGGTCCAGGATGCCGCCTTCCCGGACGCCCTTCGGCTCCCCTCGGAGTTCCAGCGGGACCGTGACCCGGACGCGCTCGTCGAGGCTGACGCGGGCCAGATCCACGTGGATCGGGGTGACGCCGAGGTGGTCGTACTGAACTTCCTTGATCAGGACGCGCTGGGTGGTGCCGCCCAGGTGCAGTTCCAGCAGGTGCGCCCCGTGGTGCAGGAGCTGTTCGAGATCGTGCCGGGCCATCGCCACGGGGATCGGCTCCTCGCCGTGGCCGTAGACGATGCCAGGCACCTTGCCGCTCCTGCGCAGTCGGGCGTTGGCCCGGGATCCCGCCGCGCGGCGGGGTTCGCAGTGGAGAGTCGTCAGTTCCATGGTCAGATCGCTCCTAGCGTGAGTTCGTTCGGTTTCGCCTCCGGGTGATCCGCGTCTCGAACAGGGCGCTGACGGACTTGTTGCGGTGTATGTGGTCGATGGCGCGGGCCATCAGCGCCGAAACGGACCGGATCTCCAGATTCGGAAGCCGCCGCCGGACCTCCTCGGAAACCGGGATCGTGTCCGTGACGATGATCTGGTCGATTCCGAGAGTCTCGAGCTTCTCGACGGCGTTGGCCGCGAAAACGGGATGCGAGGCCGCGACGTAGAACCGCGCCGCCCCGGCGTCCCGCAGGATCCGGACGGCCTCGCTGATCGTGCTGCCGGTCGTGATCATGTCGTCGAAGAGCAGGACCGTCCGGCCGGCGATGTCCCCGATGATCCGCGTCGCCTCGGTCGATTCGCCCGAGATCCGCCGCTTGTCAATGATGGCCAGATCGCTGTGCAGGCGGGCGGCGTATTCCTTGGCCGTCTTGAGGTTCCCCACGTCCGGCGAGACGGTGACGGTATTGGTCAGCCGCTTGGACTGGAGGAATTCGCAGATGACCGGGAGCGCCGAGAGGTGGTCGACGGGGATGTCGAAGAAGCCCTGGATCTGGTCGGCGTGGAGGTCCATCGCGAGGATGCGGTGAGCTCCGGCCTCCGTGAGCAGGTTGGCCACGAGTTTGGCCGTGATCGGCGTACGGCCCTCGGCCTTGCGGTCCTGTCGGGCGTATCCGAAGTAGGGTATGACGGCGGTGATCCGCCGGGCGGAGGCCCGCCGCAGGCAGTCGATGAAGATCAGCAGCTCCATCAGGTTCTGGTTGACGGGGGGGCAGGTGGACTGGACGACGAAGCAATCCCGTCCGCGGACGTCGTCTTCGAGCTTGACGATCGTTTCCCCGTCGGGGAAGGGTTCGATCCGCGCGCGGCCCAGTTCGACGCCCAGATGGGCGGCGATCTTGCGTGTCAGCTCGGGGTTGCTCGTGCCGCCGAAGATCCGCAACTGATTCGTGAGCCGGTCGTCGCCCACGGCGCATTCGCGGGGCTCGCTGGCCCGCACCTGTCTACCGGTCGTTCCCATGTCTGTTCCCGCTTGACTGGCTGGTGATGACGGAGCCCGGCGCGATCCTCGCCCCGGGCGGGATCTGGATCGGCGCGACGAGGATCGTCCCGCTTCCCAGAAACGCCTCCCTCCCTACGGAGGTCGGGTGGATCCGCTCTCCGTCGAAGTTCGCGACGATGGTCCCCGCGCCGACGTTGACGGCCTCTCCGATGTCCGCGTCGCCGATGTACGTCAGGTGCCGGGCCCTCGTGCCCTGGCCGATCCGCGCGTTCTTGAGCTCCGCGAAGACCCCCACGACCACATCGTCGCCGATCTCGGTCCCGTCCCGGAGGTACGCGAAGGGCCCGATGCTGCACCGCCGTCCGATCCGGACCCGGCCGTGAATGTACGTGAACGGGTGGATCACGGTGTCGCGTCCGATCTGCGCCCGGGCATCGATCCAGGTGTTGGGCGGGTCCACGATGGTCGTACCCTGGTTCATCAGGGCCGTCTGGATCCGGGTCTGCATGATCTTGCCGACTTCCGCCAGCTGCTGCCGCGAGTTGACCCCCATCGCGTCCTCGGGGGCCACGGCCGTGACGGCCACGGCCCGATAACCCTTCTGGATGAGGATGTGCAGCGCGTCCGTCAGATAATACTCGCCCTTGACGTTGTCGGGTCGGACCTTCTCGAGGGCTGCGAAGAGCAGCTTGCGGTCGAAGCAGTAGTAGCTCGGGTTGATTTCCTTGATGCGGAGCTGCTCGGGCGTGCAGTCGGCGTGTTCCACGATCCCCTGGAGGTTTCCGTAGGCGTCCCGGATGATCCGGCCGTAGCCCGTCGGATCTTCCAGAATCGCGGTGGCCAGGGTCACGGCTGCGTGGTTCTTCTCGTGCGTCTCAATCAGCAGGGAGAGCGTCTCGCTGCGAACGAGGGGCATGTCGCCGGCGATGACGATCACATTCCCGTCGAAATCCTCCAGGGCCTCCCGGCAGATCATGACCGCGTGGCCGGTGCCCTTCTGCTCGGCCTGTTCGACGAACTGGATGCCGGGTTCCCCGGCGAAGGCGGCGATCACGTCCTCTTTCCGATAGCCCACCACCGCGACGATCCGGTCGATCCCGGCCGCCCGGCAGGCATCCACGACGTAGGCCATCATCGGACGTCCGCAGACCTCGTGCAGGACCTTGGGCAGGTCGGTGACCATGCGCGTGGACTTGCCCGCGGCCAGGATCACGGCGGCGCGAGGCTTGCGCCCGCCGGGAATGTGGTTATTGTCCGGATCGCTCATCACCGACTCCGTTTGCCGGCAGCGCCCTCCGCGGGGCCTCGGACGCCCAGACCGGGTGCGGCCGGCGCGACTACCCGGCCTGGACTCGAACCAGGAATGCCAGGACCAAAACCTGGTGTGTTACCGATTACACCACCGGGTAAGGGCTATGTTCCCGGGCCGGGTCGACCCGGCTTGTCCGCTTGGGTTCTCCGTGCGACGATGCGCCACGTAGAGTGGTCGCGGCATCGCAGACTCCTCTCGAGGCCTGAACCCTCTGCCGCGAAGCGAGGGCCCATTGTCCCCCCGTCGGGGGACCGCCCCAGGGTAGGGAGTAAGCCCCGAACCAAAGGCCGGGAGAGCATATGCTACGCAAAGCCGCCCCCCGGGTCAACCCGCTCCCCGGCCGCCGCAATCAGGGAGGGCCGACGCTCGGCTCGGCGGCGCGCCGATTCTACGGGCCCGGCAGGGGTTACGGACGTCGGCCGCGGCGAACCGATTTCCCCGGGGCACCCGCCGGGGGCCGGGATGACCTCGAGTCGCAGAGGCCTGCCGTTGGGTGCTTGACACGCTGGCTCCCCATTCGTTTTCGGGTAGGCCCGGGCCGGGCGGCCACGCAAACCGGAATGATCCGGCCGGAGTCGTTGCGGTCGGCCGGCGGGCGTTTGCGACGCGGCGTCCGGCAGCCTGGGTTCTATGGTTTCTGCGGCGACAGCTTGCCCTTGTGTTTCCAGAGCTTCTCCCTGAGCGTCGGAAACAGCTCCAGGGCGTTGTCCCGAAGGATCTGGCGACCGATCTGACGCGCCTGTTCCTTCGTCAGGTCGCCCGCGTCAATCTTCTCGGCCAGGACCTCGGCCAGGCAGCGCCGGGTAAGTTCCGTGGCGGCGTAGATCCCCTCGGCGTGTTGGCAGTCGCCTCCCCACATCAGCCGGCTCGAGGGCATGACCTCGAGCCATTCGTGGAAGGCCCGCTTGGCCATCGTATAGCTGATCGTGGGGAGCCAGACCGAGTCGATCCAGACATGGCCGGCGTGCCGGGTGACGATGGCCCCCGTTTCGCCCACCCAGGGGTATCCGCCGTGAAAGAGGATGAGCTTCGTGCGGGGATTGGCCTCGATCAAATCCACGAGGAGCATCGGGTTCGAGCCTTGGATGCGCGCGTGGCCCGTGTGGATCTGGATGGGCAGATCGTGTTTGGCGCACAGCTCCACGATGCGCCACATCACGTAGTCTTCGAAGTCCCTGATCTGCGCCGGCGTCAGTTCCTCCCGCTTCCTGCCGAAGGCTGCGGCCGCCCGGTCTCGCGGCACGTTGGCGAACTCGAGGGTCCGCTGATAGGCGAGCACCTGCTTGAGGCAGGCGGCCTTGCGGGCCTTGGCCTCGGCGAGGATCCGGTCGAGCAGGGCGACGTAATCCTCGAGGGTCTCGATCTTCAGGCCGTGTTGCCGCGCGAAGGCGTACGGGTCGTCGAGGGGTTCCTTGAACTCCGACGGATGGAATCCTCGTACGAGTCGTGTGATGTTGACGACCAACCCGACGAACGGGTAGTGCGTTTCGAATGCCAGGTTGGCCCGGGGCGGGTCGACCAGCATGAGTTCGATATTGGCGCGCTCGGTGACGACCTTGTAGATCCACTTCGGATCGCGGTAGTTCTCGAAGATCCGTCGGTCCAGCTCGGCGGCCTGCTGGTCGGTCATGCGTTCGAAGTCGATTCCGTACAGGTCGGTGAAGGCCGGAAGCTGGTACCGGTAGAAGCCGGTAGCGCGGGCGTCGTCGAAGTCATGGCGTGCCCTGGCCCACCAAGTCTCGAACGTCTGGCCGGGCTTCCAGGTCGTCAGCGGGTTGTACCAGTTGTAGTAGCTCCAGTTCCAGATGCCGTAGAGGTTCATCCCGCGGCCGCGGTGCGTCTCGACCCGGGCCGAGAGCTCCTCGAAAGGCCGCAGGTGGTCGTGAGTGTCGATCGCGGGCACCCCGTCGAGGAACGCCTTCATCTCGGCGTAGAGGGGTGTGGCTCGCGTGCCCGCACGCAGGGACAGGGGCAGGGCGCTTACCGCCGCCACGGTCAGAAAGGCCAAGGGTCTGCTCACGGTAGGCTCCTTTCCGGTGGCACATCAAAAGCCCGATGCACGGACGGGTTAGACCCGAAACCTCCAGGAGGAGAAAGGCAGCGCCACGCCGCGCGGCCGACCGGAGACGGGCTGTGTTTGGCGGCATGGCCCGGGGGGCGTTATGTTTACACTGCCGGATGTTCACTTGGAGGTAGGAACCTCGCCGACGGAGGATCCGGGATGCTTGCTATCGAGCGGAGTGCCGAGACGATTCTGATCACATGCGACGGCCGCCCCCTGTGCCAGTACCGGTATGACCGGCGGGCCAGCAAGCCGCACTTCGACGTGGTGGCCCTGCCTCCGGGGGCGCGGCGGGCCGGGGACAACATCGTCCTTGCCCGCCCGCACGACCACGCGTGGCATCTGGGCCTGTTTTTCGCGCAGAAGTATGTTGACGACTTGGACTATTGGGGGGGCGAGCTGTACGCTTCTCAGGGCAAGCCGCACGGTCGCAACGAGGCTCGGGGGGATGTAGTCACCCGCGTGTACGACGATGGTTCGGTGGGCTTCGCGCACTCGGTCGCCTGGCCGAATACCCGAGGGGAGGACTGGATGCGTGAGGCCCGGGAGATCCGCGTACGGCCTCCGGCGGGCGGCGGATACCTGATCGAGTGGGCACAGCGGCTGACCCCGCTGGGTAAGGATCGCGTTCTGCACTCGGCCTCGGACAGCGGCGACTACGCCGGTCTGAGCTATCGGTGTCCGCGGAGCATGGACAAGGGCGTTCTGCTTGATTCCGAGGGCCGCCAGGAGGTCAAGGCGATCCTCGGTCAGCCGGCGCGATGGGCCGATTACAGCGGCATGCTTGACGACTGCGCGGATCTGACGGACCCGGACTGGGCGGGGCTCGCGATCTTCGACCATCCGTCCAATCCCGACTATCCCGTCCGCTGGTTCTGCATGAAAGATCCCTTCGGGTTCCTGGCGGCCAACCGCACGTACGGGCGGCGATGGACGCTGCCGGCGGGGCGCGAGGTCGTGATTCGGTACGGCGTCTACGTGCATGCCGGCCGCCTGGACAAGTCGGCTCTCGACGCCCGGTACGGGGAGTTCGCAGGCGCAACCTGACCCGACCCGCCCCTCAGGACGGAAACACGTCGCGCTGGAGAGGTCGCAGATCAAGCGGCTTCCGAATCGCGGCGCCATTTATGGGACGATCGTCTCATCGGGACTCTCAGTACTGGCGTCGAACGAGGGCTGCTGGCCTATCTGTCGCCCTGGGCGGAGCTTGACGGTCGTGCCGCCTCGCGGATTCCAAGAGCCGGTCTTGGGGAGGCCGGCGCGCCGGACCGCTTGTGCATTCCTTTCTTGGCCATTCAACCCCGATGAGGTGTTTTGCCGACCAACAGGGCTGGAGCGATATCGGCCCATCCGGCGACGGGGCCGGGTGAGGTCGGGGTCGCGCCGGGCCGAGCAGGACGTTCGGCCGTGATTGAGGCTCAGGATGAGCGACCAAGCCGCACCGCTCACTCGAACATCCCTCCGGGAGCACCTGGCCGGTCACTGGCAGGTGCCGCTCCTGATTGTCTCCTGTGTGATGTTCGGCTGGGGCCTGTATCGACTCCGGCCGGAAACTCCCGAGCCGACTTTTGAACAGCGTCTCTTGCAGATCGAGGCCCTGCGCAAGGCCGAGCTGTATGTCGAGGCCAGCCGGCTGGCCGAGGAACTGTTGGCCGATCCGGATCGGACGCCCGAGGAGGCCGCCCGCCTGCATCGCAGCATCGCTGAGACGATTTACGAGGCCGAATCACGGCAGACCACGAAGACCCCGGCCAATGCCGAGCGGCTGATTCAGCACTACTTCCTTTCGGTGCCGGATGCCGCCGCGCTCGATGCCGGGGCGCTGCGCCGAGTCGGCGAGGCGTGGGAGTGGCTGGACCGGCCGGCCGAGGCGGTGAAGGCGTACCGCGAGGCGGTGGCCAAGGGCGTGGAGAATCCGATTCCCGTCCGGCGGCGCGTGCTCGAGCTTCAACTGGCTCTCGGAACGCTTTCGGACGACGCGCTGGTCAAGGAGCTTGACGACTTTCTGGGCTTCCTTTCAAGACACAAGGGCCGGCCGGCGGACGTCTTGTGGGTTGCGGATCGCCGCATCGAGGTCTACCTCTCGCGCGCGGAGTACGCGGAGGCGGAAGGATATCTCGAGTCGTTGCGGGTTTCGGTCGAGCCGGTCGGAGCAGAGGCGGAGCGAAACCACCTCGATTTTCTGGTGGCGTGGGTCGTTTACCATCAGGGCCGGCATGAAGAGGCCGAACGGCTCCTGCGGGCCTTACGGAACCGGATGACGGTTCGCGACGAGACCGACGCCGCCTCCGCGTGGCTGCTGGGGCGTATTATTCAGCTTCAGGGGGCGCCGGAGCCCGCACTGAGCCTGTTCGATGACGTCTGCCGGACGCACTTCGAAGGCCCGTATGTCGTTGCCTCCAGGCTCGGTCGTGCCGAATGCCTGGCGGCCCTGGAACGCCACGAGGAGGCCCTCGCCTCGCTGCGGGAGGCGATCGCGATGCTTCCGTCGATCCGATCCACGCGGATCGTCACTCGGGCCGCGGTGATGGCCTCCGCGACCGCATGGTATGAGAATCTGCGTCAGGCCGGTCGGCTGCGCGAGTCGCTGGCGTATCTTCGAGTTGCCGCAAGTCTGGTCGATCCGACGGACGTCCGTCAGCAGGCGGTTTACACCGAACGTCTCGGCGATCTGTTGGCCTCGCTGGCGGCGCGGGTTGCCGCCGCCGATGGCGATGGGGCGGCGCCCGCTGACGGCGCAGCGACGGGCGCAGGGGGAGAGGTGCGGTCGCTGCTGCTTGAGGCGGGGGAGACCTATCTGAAGCTGGCGCGTCTGACGACCGATCGCGAGCCGGAGGCCGCGGCCGCGGTGTGGAGGGCGTCCGACTGCTTCGACCAGGCGGGCGAGCGGCCCCGCTCCATCGCCGTGCTGGAGGAGTTCGTGCGGGAGAGGCCGAGCAGCCCGCGGCTGCCGGCGGCGTTGTTCCGGCTCGGTGCGACGTACCAGGCGTGCGGCCGGTTCCGCGAGGCGATCGCACAGTATCAGCGTTGCGTGACGAACCATCCCCGGACGCCGGCGGGCGTGTCTTCGCTGGTGATGATGTCGGACTGCTACCGGGCCCTGGGGCCCGAGCACGCCGCCTCGGCCGAGCAGGTGTTGCTGAGCGTTCTCGAGGAGCCGCCGGACCGACCGCCCCTGCTCACCCCGGAGGCTGTCGAGTTCCGGGATGCGCTGTTCCGGTTGGCCGATCTGTACGTGGAGACGGGGCAATATGACCGGGCGATCGTGCGCCTGGAGGAGGCCCTCACGCGCTATCCGGAGGACCCGCGGGTGGAACGGACGCGGTTCCAGCTCGCCGAGGCCTATCGTCGCAGCGCCGAGCCGATGCCGGCGCGGATGGCGGCGGAAACCAACCCGGTCCTGCGCGACTCGTTGGTCGCCGAGTATCGCCGCCGGCTCGGGCGCGCGAGGGAGCTCTATGAAGAGGTGATCCGTGCGGCCGAGGGGACGGGCGAACCGGCCGGCGGGCCGGCGGAGCGGGCGCGGGTGCGCATGAGCTACCTGTACCGCGCCGACGTCGTTTTCGACGCTCAGGAACAGGGCGGTGCGGTGGATCGTTCCGGGTATCTGGAGGCGATCCGGCTGTACGATCAGGCGGCGTGGCGATACCGCGATGATCCCATCGCCCTTTCGGCCTACGTGCAGATGATCCATGCGTATCTGCGGCTGGGCGATGTCCAGCATGCGCGGACCACGCTGGAACGGGCGCGGTGGATACTGCGAGGCTTGCCCGACGAGTCGGACACCTGGCGAGTGACTGGCGAGACGAAACAGCACTGGTCGGAGTATCTGTCCTGGCTCGGAAGCAGCCCCGCGCTGGCCGCACGCTAAGAGGAGTCCGGAATGGTCGGTAAGCACCGGGACGAAGCGGACGCGGAGCGCGTGCTGGCGCTGCTGGAGAGGCAGCGGGACCTCTATCGGCGGCTGAAGGATCTGGCGGCGCGCCAGCGCCAGGTCGTGACGGCTCAGGAGCCCGAGCGGCTGCTCGAGGTCCTGGCCGAGCGGCAAAGGCATGTGGAGGTCCTCTCGTGCGTCAATGAGGAGCTGCGTCCCATCCGGGATCGGTGGCCGGCGATCCATGCGAGGATGACTCCCGGCCAGCAGGAGCGGGCCACGGCCCTGGTCAAGGACGTTCAGAGGACCCTGGCCGGCATCCTGGAAGGAGACGAAGAGGATGCCCGCCTCCTGTCGGCTCGGATGTCCACGATCCGACAGGAGGCCCTCGGGCTGGCGGCGTGCAGTCGAGCCCACGCGGCCTATGGAGAGGCGGCCGGCGCAGGGCAGGCGGGCGGTCTGCTGGATCAGACGGACGCAGCGCCATGAGTGCAACGATTGAAACCACGGATGTTCTGACGCCCCGCGAGCGCGAGCTCGGCGCGATCATTGCGGCGTACAACGACGTTACGGAGCGACTCAAGGAGTCGCACGATCGGCTTCAGGCGGAGGTCCGCCGCCTCCGAATGGACCTGGAACAGAAGAACCGTGAGCTGGCGCGCCGCGAGCGGCTGGCCGCGCTGGGCGAGATGGCCGCGGGACTGGCCCACGAGATCCGCAATCCGCTCGGAGGCATCCAGCTCTTCGCGGGGCTGCTCGCGCGGGATCTGGCAGATCGGCCCGAACAGAAGGCTCTTGTGGAGAAGATCGCCGGCGGCGTGCGGGCACTCGATCGGCTCGTCGGGGACATCCTGGCGTTTGCGGGGCAGACGCAGCCGCGGCCGGCGCCGGTGAAGGTCAATGCCGTAATCGCGGCGAGTCTGGAACTGGCCCAGGCGGCTTTCCAGCGGGAAGGAGCCAGCGTCCATTGGACGCGGGACGAGTCGCTGGACGGATGCAACATCTCGGCCGACGCCGAGCAATTGCAGCAGGCCCTGCTGAACCTGCTGGTCAACGCCGCCGAGGCCGCGGGGGCCGGCGGGCGGGTGATCGTGACCGCAGGCCGGACGACCGAGGGGGGCGTGCGGATCGAGATTGCCGACACCGGCCCGGGCATCCCGCCGGATCTCCTGGAGAAGGTATTTAACCCCTTCTTCACCACGAAGGACCGGGGCACAGGGCTGGGGCTGGCGATCGTGCACCGGATCGTGGAGGCGCACGGGGGAGCCGTTCGAGCCTCCAACGGACCGGCAGGCGGGGCGGTGTTCACGGTGCTGCTTCCGCCGGCCGCGCCCTCGTCCTCGGCGGCCGGGTGAGAGGCGGCGTTCCCTGCGAGGGGGCAGGCGGAACGCGGGGGTGGATCATGGCTCGGATTGCCGTCGTCGATGACAAGGAACTCCTACGCGACTCGCTGGCCGAGACGCTCAGCCGCGAAGACCACCAGGTCTCTGTGTTCGGGGACGCTGTTGGGGCCCTGGAGGCCATCAAGACCCAGGCGTATGACCTTGTGCTCTCGGACCTGAAGATGCCCGGGCTCGACGGCATTGCCCTGCTGCGGGAGATCCGCTCGGCAGGTCTGGATGTGCCCGTCATCATGATGACGGCGTACGGAACCGTATCGACGGCCGTGGAGGCGATGAAGCTCGGGGCCTTCGACTACATACAGAAGCCGTTCGAGCCGGAGCAGGTCTGCGTGCTCGTGGACCGGGCCCTTCAGCACGGGCGCATGAGAGCGGAGAACGAGGCGCTTCGGCGCAGCCTGAGCGACGTGCAGGAGGGCCGCGTTCTGGTGGGCCGCTCGCCGGCGATGACGCGGCTCCGGGAGACGATCGATCGGGTGGCGGCCAGCGCGGCCACGGTGCTGATCCAGGGGGAATCGGGGACGGGCAAGGAACTGGTGGCTCGGGCGATCCATGCCGCATCGCCCAGGGCGGACCGGCCGCTGCTATGCCTGAACTGCGCGGCCCTGTCCTCGAACCTGCTGGAGAGCGAGCTGTTCGGGCACGAAAAAGGCGCGTTTACCGGGGCGGACCGGTTGCGGCGCGGTCGGTTTGAGCTGGCCGACGGCGGGACGCTGATGCTTGACGAGGTCAGCGAGATCTCTCTGGCTCTGCAGGCCAAGCTGCTTCGGGTGCTTCAGGAGCGGCAGTTCGAGCGGGTCGGCAGCAGCGTAACCCGCGAAGTGGACGTCCGCGTGATCGCGACCACGAACCGGAATCTGCGGGAGTGGGTCGGGCGGAAGCGCTTCCGCGAGGACCTGTACTATCGGCTCAGTGTGCTTCCCATCGAGGTACCGCCGCTTCGTGAACACCGGGAGGATGTGCCCGACCTCGTGGAGCACTTCCTGGCCAGCGCGGCCCGACGGGACGGTCGTCAGCCGCTCGAGGTGGACCCGGCCGCCCTGCGGTTGCTGTGCGAGTACGACTGGCCCGGCAACGTCCGCGAGCTCCAGAACGTCTGCGAGCGGGCCTCGGTTCTGGTGCGGGACGGCTGCGTCCGGGCGGAGGACATCCGGCCGTGGCTGACCGGTCTGATCCGGCCGCCGGATACAGGGGCGGCCGTCGCGGCACCCGCGTGGGGGCCGGGCCGGAAGCTGGCGGATGTGGAGCGGGAGCTGATCCTGCGGACGCTGGATGAGTGCGGCGGCCACCGGGTCAAGACGGCCCGGACCCTGGGGATCGGCGTGCGGACCCTGGGCATCAAGCTGAAGAAGTGGCGGCAGGAGGGTTTGGTCGGTGACTCGAGCAGCGTGGCGAGCAAATAGGTCTGGTGGCATGACCGCCCAGCGCAGCAGCTGCGCGGGGGGCGCAGCCATTGCGCCGCGCGTCGGCGGCGTTTCGCACCTGTTGTGCCGGATCGTGAGGCGCTCGCCTTGGCCGCAAATCGCGGGCTGGGCCTTCCAGCGGCGGGCCCTGTGGAGGGCGGCCGCCCGGGCGGAGTGGTGGTCGCTCATCGTGCCGGGGCTGTGGCACGGCTCTTGCTAGGGTACGGACGAGGCGGCGGAGCCGCCGAAGGTGTACGGATGTTCCTGGCCGACGTGTGTAACCGGGGAGCGCTGCCGGTACTGGAGAAGGCGTTGGCGTTCACCGAGGCCCGGCACCGCGTTCTGACGGAGAACGTGGCGAACGCGGATACGCCGGGCTACCGCACGAAGCACTTGGATACCACCGCGTTCCAGGAAGCTCTAGGACGGGCTCAGGCGCGCCGGAGGGAGGATCCGTCCGGCGCGTTCGAGCTTCGCCCCTCGCGTGAATTCCGCGTCGACGCCCAGGGATTCCTCCACATCACGCCCAGCGAGGAGCCACCCGAAAACGTGTTGTTCCATGACGGCACCAACGGCAGCCTTGAACGGCAGATGGCGATGCTGGCCGAGAATGCCCTCATGCATCAGGCGTATGCGGAACTCCTGCGGGACCGGTTCGAGGGACTGCTGAAGGCGATTCGAGGGAAACTGTGAAACGGTGGAAATGACGAATGGCGTCTGAGGCGTGCGGGCGACCGGTAGGCCGCATGTCCGCGGCTGGCGTTCGGCATTCCGGATTTCAGCGGCTATGTTCGGATCCATCGACATCAGTACGTCGGCGCTTGTGGCCCAGCGGGCCCGCATGGACGTGATCGCGGGCAATATCGCGAATGCCTACACGACACGCCGGCTGGATGGTCAGGCGGGGCCCTACAGGCGGCGATTCGTCGAGTTCGAGCCGTTTCAGATCGGTGCGAATGCGGGCCGGCCCCAGACCGGCGTGCGGGTCGCGGCCGTCCGGGAGGACGTCTCGCCGGGCCGGCTCGTTTACGAGCCCGGTCATCCCGACGCGATCCGCTCCGGTCCGCGCGCCGGTTACGTGGAGTATCCGAACGTCGACCTGGCGACGGAGATGGTGGACGCGATCGAGGCGGCCAGGGCCTACGAGGCGAACATCGCGGCGATGAACGTGACCAAGAGCATGATCAGTTCGTCGCTGCGCCTGCTGGCGTGAGCGGTCGGCGGGCCGTCGCGTTGGAAGCGGCGGTCCGGAATCTGAGGGAAAACCATGCCCGGTCCCGTGTCGTTCGATCCACGTGCGGGCGGCGTTCCGGTCGGACCCGTCGGTCCGGCCGGAGCGGGGGCGGCCCGGCGTGGAGCATCCGCCGGACAGGAGGTTCAGGGCGGGGGGAGTTTCAAGGACGTGCTCCTGGAGAGTCTGGAGCAGGTCAATCGTCTGCAGCAGGAGGCCTCGCAGGGCGTGGAGCGGCTTGCCACGGGGCAGACGGAGAACGTGGCGGAGGTCTTCAGTGCGGTCCGCAAGGCCGACGTCGCCTTCAGTCTGCTGATGGAGATCCGGAACAAGCTGGTGGAGGCGTACCAGGAGATCCGACAGATGCAGGTATGAGCGATGGTCCCCCGGGACGGCCGGCGACGAGCGTGCTGTGCGTCCGGCCGTCGCGGTCCGTCGCGACTGACCCCGGGCCGGAGGCCCGAGCGAGACGGAAATGGACTTCCTCAAGAAGCTTGCGCTGCAGACGAAGACGCAGCTCGCCTCGCTCAGTGTTTCGCAGCGTGCGGCGATCGGGCTGTGCGTCATCGTCATGGTCGGCGCGCTCGGGTGGCTGCTGCGATGGTCGGCCGAGCCGGAGCGCGTTCCGCTGATCAATCAGGAGCTGGCGCCCGAGGACCTGGGGCGGATCCAGTCGCGTCTGGATCAGGCCGGCGTGGACTACCGGCTGGTCAACGGCCGGATTCTGGTCCGTCCCGAACAGCGGGCCGTGTGGCTGGCCCGGTTGGGAGAGCAGCACGCCCTTCCCGACGACCTGAGCGTGAGCTTCGAGTCCCTCATCAAGGAACAGAGCCCCTTCATCAACATGGATGAGCAGGCGTGGCGCCGCCAGGTCGCCCTAGGCAACGAGCTGGCCCAGGTGCTCCGGAACTTCAGCGGCGTGGCCGACGCCCGCGTTTTCGTCGATCGGACGGAGAAGCGGGGCCTCGGACGGGTGCCGACGGCCCCGACGGCCAGCATCTACGTGAAGATGAAGCCGGGCAGCGAGCTGGACAAGGCCAAGGTCTATGCCTTGGCGAGCTTCGTCGCCCGCTCGGTCTCGGGCCTGAGCGTCCGGAACGTCGGGGTTTCGGACGCCACGACGGGCCGGTCCTATACGGTTCCGGACCCCTCGGATCCGGGCTCGTTCGACGACCTCGACGACCGCCGCCGCAAGGAGGAGTATTTCACCCAGAAGCTCCTGAATCAGTTCGCCCACGTTCCGGGCATTCTGGTGGGCGTGCACGCGGAACTGGATCCCGAGAGCAAGACGATCGAATCGACGAAGTACGGCAAGCCCGTCAAGGCCCGCGAGGAAACGGAAAGCACGACCCAGGATCGCGGATCGGCCGTCGCTTCGCCGGGGGTCGTGGCCAATACGGCCCGGACGGCCGGGGGCGCCGGCACCTCCGAGAAGCTCGAGAAGACGTCCTCCTCGGAGGAGTATCTGGCCGGTGTAGACAAGACGGTGGAGACCAGTGAGCGGATGCGCCACGGGATCCGGAGCCTGCGGGCCTCTATCAACATCCCCCGCAGCTACTTCGTGAACATCTTCAAGGCGACCACGCCCGGCAAGGAACCTTCCGATGCGGACCTCGACCCCATCATCCGGGACCAGCGTGTCCGTTTCCAGAAGCAGGCGGCCAGTCTCCTGGGGGCCACCGACGAGTCGGCGGTCCAGGTGGACTGGTACCACGACCTGACCCCGCCGTTCTCCGTCGTCGCGCAGGCGGGGGCGGGCTCCGAGGTGCTGGCGTGGGCGCGGCAGTACGGCGGGCAGGCCGGCCTGGGGGCCCTGGCGATCGTCAGCCTCGTAATGATGTTCCTGATCGTGCGACGGGCGTCGGAGAGCCCGATCCTGCCCGGCGAGGAGCCGCCGCCCAAGCCGTCGCTGCTTCAGGGTGCACTGGGGCGTAAGCGGCCTGGCCCGGCTCCCGAGGCGGAGGAGGAGACGATCTGGGTGAGCAGCGCTCCGGTGGGGGAGGCCCGCGTCACGGAGGGAGTGCTCGTCGGGCGGGAGGTGGGTCAGGAAGACGTCCGTGCCGCCCAGCTCGTTGAGCAGGTTTCGCAACTGATAGAGGACGACCCCGACGTGGCGGCGAGCCTGGTCAAGCGGTGGGTCGAATCGGGCAAGTAGCCCGGAAGGACGCGTCGTGGCCAAGAAGACCAAAGACGCCGCCCCCGAACATCCTCAGCAGGACGGCCTGACGAAGGCGGCTATCCTGCTGCTGGCCCTGGGTCCGGAGACCGCCGCGATGATCCTCAAGAAGCTCGACCGGGAGACGGTCGAGGAGGTGACGCGGCAGGTCGCCTCGATGGGGGAGGTGCCCCCGGCCCAGCGGAATGCGGTCGTGGAGGAGTTCTACAACCTGGTGCTGGCCCGGCAGTACGCGGAGGCCGGCGGACTCGATTACGCGCGGGCCCTGCTCGAGAAAACGTTGCCGCGGGACGAGGCCGCCCGCATCCTCGAGCAGATCGAGCATCAGGTCCACCAGCAGCCGTTCAGTTTCCTCCAGAAGGCCGAGAGCGAGAACCTGCTGACGTTCATCCAGGACGAGCATCCGCAGACGATCGCGCTGATCCTCTCTCATCTCCCCAGCGCCAAGGCCGCCGAGATCCTGATGGGGCTGCCGGGCCCCAAGCAGATCGAAGTGGTCACCCGGGTTGCCAACATGGAACAGACCAACCCGGAGGTGATCAAGGAGGTCGAGCGCGGTCTCGAGCAGCGGCTCTCGGGCCTGGTGTCGCAGCGGTTTGAGAAGGTCGGCGGGGTCGAGGCGGTCGCGGAAATGCTGAACTTCGCGGACCGGGCCACCGAAAAGTCGATCTTCGAGTCGCTCGAAAGCGAAGATCCCGACCTGGTAGAGCAGATCCGACGGCTGATGTTCGTCTTCGAGGACATCATGCTCGTCAACGACAAGGGCATCCAGGCGGTCCTCAAGGAGGTTGACCACGACGAGCTGGCCCTGGCGCTCAAGACGGCCAGCGAGGAGCTCAAGGAGAAGATCTTCCGCAACATGTCCGAGCGCGCCGCCCAGCTTATCAAGGAGGACATGGAGTACATGGGACCGGTCCGCGTCAGCGATGTCGAGGCCGCCCAGCAGAAGATCGTGGACGTGGTGCGCCGTCTCGAAGACGCCGGCGAGATCATCATCGCCGGCCGCGGCGGAGAGAAGGAAATGATCGTGTAACGCGGCCGCCGACGCACGGCCGCCTTGTCGCCCGGGACGCCGATGCCCACGGTAATCAAAGCCGACCAGCTCAGCGCGAAGGGCCTGCCCGCCCCTCAGCCCTTCAATCTGAAGGACATTCAGGCGGAAGCCGCCCGCCTCGTCAGCCAGGCCCGGGAGCAGGCCCAGGCAATCCTGGCCGAGGCCCGCAGACAGGCCGTCCGGCTCCGTGAGGAGGCGCAAGCCGCCGGCCGCCGTGAGGGCTACGCCGCCGGCCTTGAGGAAGGCCGCGTCGCCGGCCGGGAGGCGGCTTTCCGGGAGGCCGTTGAGACGTTCGCCCGCACGCAGGGCGATCTCGTTCAGGGCCTCCGCGCGGTCATTGGAGAATTCGAAGCGAACAAGGCTGCCCTGCTTCTGGCTGCCCGGACCGATGTGCTGGAGCTGGCCGTGGCCATCGCCCGACGCGTGCTCAAGGGGGCCTGCGAACTGCCCGGCGTCGCCGGCGAGTCTGCGGTACGGCAGGCGGCGGACGTGCTGGAGCTGATCGGTCCGCGGACGGATGCCGTGATTCGCGTGAACCCGGCGGATCTGGAGGCGATGGAGCGATTTGCCGCGGGGCTGACGCGGGATGTTCAGGAGAAGCGGCACGTGCGACTGGCGGCGGATGACACGGTCGCCCCCGGCGGGTGCATCGTCACGACGCCCGAAGGGCGGGTGGACGCGTCGATCGACACTCAGCTTGACCGTATCGCCGAGCTCCTGCTGGGTCGGGGCCGCCGCGAGAACCCATGAGTCTGTTCGACCGCGAGATCGAGCGGCTGACGAACGCCCCGGTGTATGAGATCTCCGGACGCGTGGCCGATCTGATCGGCCTGACGATCGCTGTGAATGAGTTCCCGGCGCCGGTGGGCTCGATGTGTCGGATCGATCGGTCGTCCCGGGCCGCCGGTGCGCCCCTGCGGGCGCAGGTGGTGGGCTTTCGCGGGTCGCAGGCGATCCTGATGCCGCTCGCCGAGCCGCTGGGCGTCGGTCGGGGGGACCGGGTCGTCACCCTGGCCGATCAGGCCGGCGTGGCGGTCGGGGAAAGCTTGCTGGGGCGCGTCGTCAACGGCCTGGGCGAGGTTATCGACGGTGGGCCGCCCTTCCGGCCCGAGACGAGCTATCCGTTGTCCCGACCCGCTCCGGAGGCCCTCTCGCGCCCGCGGATTACCGAGCCGCTGGGCACGGGAATCCGGGCGATTGATGGAATGCTCACGGCGGGTCGCGGCCAGCGGCTGGGGCTCTTTGCCGGCACGGGCGTGGGCAAGAGCGTGCTGCTGGGCATGATCGCACGCTACACGTCGGCAGACGTGACGGTGATGGCGCTCGTCGGCGAGCGGGGACGCGAGGTGAACGACTTCCTGGAGCGGGACATCGGGCCGGAGGGGCGGCGGCGGTGCGTTCTGGTGGTCAGCACGTCGGATGAGTCGCCCGTGTTGCGGGTGCGGGCCGGGTTTGTGGCTACGGCCATCGCCGAGTACTTCCGCGACCGCGGCCGCGACGTGCTGCTGCTGATGGATTCGATCACCCGCGTGGCCATGGCTCAGCGGCAGATCGGGCTGGCGGCCGGCGAGCCTCCGGCGACCAAGGGTTATACGCCGAGCGTTTTCGCCCTGCTCCCGCAGTTGCTGGAGCGTTCGGGGCGCACCGCGCAGGGCAGCATCACGGGCTTCTATACGGTCCTCGTCGAGGCGGACGATATCCATGAGCCTATCTCGGACGCGGTCCGCGGCATCCTGGACGGGCACGTGTGGCTGTCCCGGGCCCTGGCTAACAAGGGGCACTATCCGGCGATCAGCGTGCTGGACAGCATAAGCCGCGTGATGGTCGACGTGGTAAGCGAAGCGCATATGGCGGCGGCGCAGCGGGTTCAGCGGGTCCTCGCCACGTGGCAGGATATCGAGGACCTGGTCAACATCGGCGCCTACGCGGCCGGCACGAATCCGGCCTTTGACCTGGCCATTCAGGGCAAGCCCCTGATCGACGCGTTTCTCCGGCAGCGGATCGGGGAGTCGGTAAGTTTCGAAGAGGCTCGGGATCAGTTGCTGGCGCTGGGCCAGCAACTCGAGCAGATTGAGCAAAAGCTCGGCAAGGCCGTCAGGAATCGCCGAGAACGCGGATAGAGGAGTGGTTTGGGGGCTGTCTCGTGATTCTTGTGCCGGTCTTCCACCGGGTCGGCCGTTTCCTGATGTGAGCGGCCGCCCGGGCGGCCGGCGAGCAAGACGCTCTGCCTTCGACATGCACGGCCTGCCGGGGCGTTTCGGACGGTTTGAGGGTTCGGGCCGGGCCCGATGCGCCGGATGGCCGGGCCTTTGGCGGTTCGTGAGCGGGAGGTTCAAGCAACAGGCCGCCGGGGCAAGTGCTCCGGGCCGTGCGGCCTGACGCGCGAAGCGATCGTAACGCATTCGCAAACGGCGCGATCGACAGACGGCAAAGTCCATGCCCGCAAAGTTCCGATTCCGGCTTGAAGCCGTGCTGAGGCTTCGACGGCAGCGCGAGGACGCGGCCAAGCGCGTCGTGGCCGAGCGGCTCGGCCAGATCGCCCGCGTGCGGGCCGAGATCGCCTCACTGGAACAGCGCATCGCCGCGCAGATCCAGGCGCTGCGCGACCACGCATCCGGCCGTCGGATCGAAGTCCCCGCGCTGGCCAGGGACCGCCACTGGTTGAACTACCTGCGACGGTGTCGCCTCGAGGCGGAGGGCCGCCTGCGGGGCCTGGAGGCCCGGCTGGCGGAGGAGCGGGCGGTGTTGGCTCACGCGGCGAAGGAGAAAAAGGCCATCGAAAAACTTAAGCAGCGACAGTATGAGCGACACGTGCGGGAGCTGGAGCGTAAGGAAACGGCTCAGGTCGATGAGCTGGCCACGCAGCGGCATGCCCTCGAGATGGCACGCCGAATGCTAGAGGAAACTCCGGGGTGGTCGCAATGGGCCTGAACCGGCCGGACTTCGCCGGTTTTCGGCCCCGGGACATGAGCCAGGCCCGCCCCGTCGCGCAGCGATTGCGCGGTCTCAGGTGCCAGTTGCGCGTATGAGACGCCTTTACTCCATCACGGCTCTGGTGGCGATCATTCAGTTGTTCGCGACCGCCGGGTTGCTTGGATATCTCTTTGCGACCGGCCGGATCAACGCCGAGCGGATCGATCGCATCGCGAGCATCCTGCGGGGGAAGGATCTCGCACGGGCCGCCGCGACCACGCAGCCCACCACGGCGGCGGCCAAGGTGGAGACGGCCACGTCCCAGATTGCCCGGAGCCGGATGGAGCAGGACTACCTGATGCTTATCGCCGAGCGGCATCGGCGGGAGCTGGAGGATCGGGCCCGACTGAATCAGACCATCCAGCATGACGTCCTGCGAAAACTGGAGGAGATCGAGCGCCGCGAGAAAGCCCTCGCCGAGCAGCAGAAAAAGGCTCTCGAACAGGGGTCTCAGGGCGGCGCGGCCCGCGAAGTCGAGCTGGTGACGGCCATCGAGCCTACGCGGGCGCGGAAGCTGCTCATGATGCAGAAGGAGCCGGACGCCGTCCGCCTGCTCCTGGGAATGGATCCCGGCCGAGCCCGGAAAATCCTGGATACCTGCAAGACGCAGGAGGAAATGGAGTGGGCCAGGAGGATCCTGGACCAGCTTCGCAACATGGATGCTGGAGCCGGCGCGGAGGCGCCCGGTTCGAGCCTTGCCGTATCGACGGGGGGTTGACTCATGTCAGCCGTCAAGGTGCTCGCACCGGGTCATCCGCGTGCGGCGGATGCGAACCGCCCGGCGCGCGGGCCGCTGGCCGTGCCCGCTCCCAACATTGCGCGCGTTGAAGCTGAGTCTGCGGCACGGTCACCGGAAACGTGCTTTTTCCAAACCCTGTCTGACCTTGCGCAGCGGCCTCGAGACGCCTCCGAGCCGCGCCGCCACGCCCGCGAGGGCGCGGCCGCCGAGTCGCGGAAGGCCCAGGCGGATCCGCCCCGAGCCCGACGCCGGATGGAACGGCGGCCGGAGCGGGCTTGCGCGGACGTTGACCCTGCCGCTCGCGCCCCCGCCGATCCGGCCGAACCTGTCCGCGACCACGAGCCCGCCTCTCAGCCCGATGATCGCGAGGATTCCGCAGTTGATTCGGATCGTGCCGTGCCCGAGGCGGTCGCGGATACCGATGCGGATGAGGGTTCTTCGACGGCGCAGCAGCCGACGGCGGACGGCCCGGAACAGCCGCCGTCGCCGGCAACTGATGGACCCGCGGCGGCTGCGTCTGCAACCGAGGAGCCCATCCCGGTTGAGCCGGCCTCGCCGGAGACGGACGTGGCGGCCCGACTCATGCGGCAACTCGTCCGGCAGGGGCAATCGACAGCGGAGCAGATGAACCGCACCACGGCCGTCTCCGCCGAGCAGCCGGCCGGCGCGGCCTCAACCGGCGCCGGTACAGATGCGGCCCGTGGGCCCGAAGCCGCTGCCGGGCGGGTGACTCCTGTGCCGCGGTCTTCGCCGGAGGCGGTCGCTGCGGGCCGGCGGGAGGGTCCGTCGTCCGGGCCGGCACTGGAATCAAGCGGGGACGGAGCGACTGGCCCGGCCCACCGCTCGGACGAACCCGGGCCCGTCAGCAAGGCTCCGACCCCGGTTCAGGGGCGTGCCGGGTCCTCCGCGCGTGAGCCGTTTTTCGAGTTCGTCCGACCGGCCGTCGCTCAGATGCATCCGGCCCTGGAGCGGCTCGTGGCCGCAGCCGCCGGCGTCTCGGACACCGGTGGCGGCGATTCGGCTCCGGAACAGGGTCGGAACGGCGGTTCCTCCGGGGATGTGGCTTCCGGTCGGGCCGATGCGCGACCCGTGGCATCGACCGCGTCGGTCAGCGGCGCAGAGCGGGCGGGGGTTCTGGAACCGGCCGCATCCGGCCGGGAGGTTCCCTTCGCCCGGGTACTCGGTCAGCACCAGCCTGCGGCCGACCAGGCGACCCGGAACGTGGACCGGATCGTCGAGGTAGTTCGTTCGAGCATCGGCACGCGGGACTCGTCGATGACGATCCGCCTGGAGCCCCCCGAGCTGGGTGAAATCCGCCTTGAGGCGCGGATGCACGGGGATGTGCTGTCCCTCCGCATTCAGGCGGAAACGGATGCGGCACGCGAGCTTCTGGTCTCTCGGGTGGATGAGCTTCGTGAGGCGTTGGACCGGCACGGCATCGCGATCGGCCGGTTCGACGTGGACGCCAGGCCGGCCGGCCCGGCTCCGTCCTCCCAGGGACATCAGGAGCAGTCGGACAGCCCGAACCCCGGGACGGGCGACCTGCCCCACGGGGGATCCGAGCAATGGCAGGACCGCGACTCGTCGTCGCGGGGCGGCAAGGAATCGTCTGCCCCCGCGGAGCACCCTTACGCGGGCGAGCTTTGGACCGACGCGGGGACACAGGAGGGCGGTCTGATTCGATCCATGCCAACGGCGGAGTCGTTGGTCAACCTCTTGGCGTAGTTGGAACGCGGCGGAGGGCGGAGCACTTCCGCCGCGGATCCGGGCAGCGTTTCGGAGAAGCGTGATGGACACTGTCGTGACAGTCGGCGCGTCAACGGCGGGCACGACTGCGACCACGGCCGGCAACCGGGGACTCAGTTCGATCGAGCCGGGCGACTTCATGAAGATCCTTATCAAGCAGTTGCAGTATCAGGATCCGTTCGAGCCCGTGGACAATGAGAAGATGCTGGCCCAGATCTCCGAGATCCGGAACATGGAGCTCTCGGCCACGCTCACGGAGTCCCTCAAGAGCCTTACGGAGCAGCAACGGTTCGGCTCGGCGGCCGCCCTGATCGGCAAACGCGTCACGGGGGTCGTTACGGGTTCGGACGGTCAGGAAACGAAGATCACCGGTATCGTCACCGCCGTCCGGTTCACGAGCACCGGTGAGCCTGTCCTGGAACTCGAGAACGGTGTGAGCTTCCCGCTGAAGAACCTGATCGAGGTCACGGATCCCGCCTACGTTCGGCCGAATGGTGCGGACGGGGACGACGCCGGCGGGACACGCCAGGAGTGACGTGGAGAGGACGTCGGGCATCGCCGTTTGAAGGAGTGCACAAATGGGTCTGACATCGGCTCTCTACACGGGGCTTTCCGGTCTGAACGCGAATCAGTTCCGCATCGACACGATCGGCGACAACATCGCCAACGTGAACACTACGGCTTTCAAGGGGACGCGCAGCATGTTCCAGACGCAGTTTGCCCAGACTTTCAGCGCCGGAACACCGCCCAGCACCACCTCCGGCGGAACGAACCCCACGCAGGTCGGGCTGGGGTCGGTGCTCGGGGCGATCCAGCGGAACTTCACGCCGGGATCGATCGAGACCACCGGAGTGGCGACAGACCTGGCCATCGAGGGGAACGGATTCTTCGTCGTCAAAACGGCGGACGGTTCGCAGTACTACACCCGCGACGGGACGTTCAAGCTCAGTGCGACGAACTACCTCGTATCGCAGGATGGCGCCTTCGTCCAGGGCTACGGGATCGACGACGAGTTCAACATCATCCCGGGTTCGCTCACGAACATTGAAATCCCCATCGGCTCGCTGAGCACCGCCCGAGAGACCACCGCCATCAGCATGGACGGGAACCTCAACTCGGGCGGGGTGATCGGCACCCAGGGGACGATTCTTTTCTCTCAAGTACTCCAGGACGGCTCGGGTTCGCCCGCTACGGCTGCCACGTTGCTTACCGACCTGTATGACCCGGCCGTCTCCACCGTGAATCCCCTTTTCCGGGTCGGGGACGAGGTGAGCATGGCGGACGTCAAGAAGGGTGGGCGAACGGTAGAGGACGAGGTCTTTACCGTTACGGCTACCAGCACGTTGGGCGATTACCTCACATTTCTGACCGGCAAGATTGGGATCGATACCTCGAGTGGGCAGCCCAACAACCCGGGCTGGTGGGTGAGCGACGGGTCGGCGCCCGATCCGGACAATCCCACCGCCGGCCAGGCGGCCCGGGAGGCGGGTGTCCCGCCGGCCGGCACCATCGTCATCGAGGGCAACATCGGGCGGGACAACCGGCTCTTCCTGGGCGAAAGCTCGATCGTGGTCACCACGGCGGGCGGAGGAACCTCGACCCCCTTCGAGTTCACCATCCCCACGGATGCGCTGGGTAATCCGTACGATGCCAACGGGGAGAGCGTCTATACCAGCTTCGTGGTCTATGACTCGCTCGGGACGCCGGTGAGTGTCGAGCTGACAGCCGTGCTGGAATCCAAGGCCAGCACCGGCAACACTTGGCGGTTCTTCGCCACCTCCGTGGACGATACCGACATGTCGCGGGTGCTGAGCAATGGTACGATATCCTTCGATCAGAACGGACGGATGGATACCGCCTCCGGCGAACAGATCGAGATCACACGGGAGAACGTGGGCGCGGTCACGCCGTTGGGGATCCGGATCGATTTCAGTTCGGTAACGGGTTTTGACAGCACGACCGGTTCCTCACTGGTCATGACCGAGCAGGACGGCTTCGAGGCAGGGTCGCTGAACAACTTCTCGATCGGCGATGACGGCGTGATCATCGGTACGTTCAGCAACGGCCTGACGCGCACACTCGGACAGATCGCCCTGGCCACGTTCTCCAACCCGGAGGGCCTCATCGCGCAGACGAACAACCTGTATGCGACGGGCCCCAACTCTGGCGTGCCGGTCATCACGGCCCCGCTAAACCTGGGGGCTGGAAAGATTCTGAGCGGTTCGCTGGAACTGAGCAACGTGGACCTGTCCCGGGAGTTTATCGGACTGATCACGGCGACGACCGGGTTTTCTGCCGCCAGCCGGGTCATCTCCACATCGAATGATCTGCTCAACGAATTGCTGGCGGCGGCCCGATAAGAGAAAAGGGACCTGCTCGCCGGGGTCCGGTAAGGGAATCGGCGTTTGATCCAGTTGACGCGGCTGAACGGCAAGCCGTTCGTCCTGAATGCGGATCTCATCCGCACGATCGAGGAGCGTCCCGACACCACCGTCACCCTGATCAACGGTGACACGCTCGTGGTCCGGGAGAAGATGCACGAGGTGGTTCAGCGGGCGATCGAGTACGGGCGGGCCGTTCGCGCGTTTCGTGCGTAGTCCGGGGGCGTGGACCTGGCGCCGGAGGCGTCAGGCCGCTCTTCGGACCCACCGATCAGGCAGGAGGCCGATGGACTACGCGACATTACTGGGTATGGGGTTCGTCCTCGGGCTGGTCCTCTGGGCGGCCGGCTCGGGGACCGGCGGGGACGTTACGGCCTTTCTCAACCTCCCCGGCCTGCTTCTTGTGTTGGGCGGCAGTCTGGCCGCCACGGTATGTTCCTTCGCGCTCGGCCGGCTCCGGGGGATCGGCGGGATGCTCCGTAAGGCCTTCCTGGAGGAGCCTTGCGACCCGCGCGAAGTCATTCGGGAGATCGTCCGGCTGGCCGACGTAGCACGGCGCAGCGGTCTGCTGGCCATGGAGGCGACGCTGCCCCGGGATGATCGTCGTTTCTTGGCGCGCGCGATCCGGATGATCGTGGACGGTTATGAGCCGGGAACCGTCCAGAGCGTTCTGATGGATGAGATCGAGGCCACGGACGCGCGTCATGCCTCGGCCCGGCAGTTCCTGGATCTTCTGGCGCGGTACTGTCCCACGTTCGGCATGATCGGGACGCTGATCGGCTTGGTGGTGATGCTTCGGGGCTTGAGCGATCCGGCCCGGATCGGGCCGGGCATGGCCGTAGCCCTGCTGACCACCTTATACGGTCTGGTGCTGGCCAACGGCGTGTTTGTGCCCCTGAGCCGCAAGCTGGCCGCCCGCAACGACGACGAGATGCTCGTGAAAACGATCGTTCTGAAGGGAGTGCTGGCCATCCACGCAGGGGACAATCCTCGCGTCGTGGAGCAGAAGCTTCAGGCGTTTCTGCCGCCCCAGGTGGTTCCGGGGGCCGCAGAGCCGGCCGGCGCCCGGGGATTTGAACCCAGGGTGGTCGGAGCGCCCGGATAGGGAGCGTTTTGCATGTCGCGGATGCCTTACAGCCACCCGTGGCACAGACGCGCCGATGATCGGTGGGATGAGGCGTCTTCTTGGGCCGTCTCCTTTGGCGACATGATGTCCCTGGTGCTGTGCTTCTTCGTCATGATCGTCGCGATCAGCCCGCCCGCGGTCGCGCGGGGCGAGCGGTACCGTACCGTCCTGGCGTCCGTGCGATCGGTTTTTGGAGGTTTGGCTGAGGGCAACGGCGTTCGTCCCGACCCGTCGCCGGTTGCGGATCTTGTGGCGGCTGCGGAAGGGGGCGCTCCGGCCGCCGAGGGCGTGGAGCTTCGTCACGAGGCGGACGGGGTACATCTGCGTCTGAGTCCGGGAATGTTCACTCGCGGACCCAACGGCTGGATTCTCGAGGAGGCGGGTGCGGCGGCGGTACGCCGGCTGGCGGAGTCCGCCGCTGGCCTTGAAGCGGAGATCGAGATCTGGGCCTACGGCGCCGCCGGGGCGCCGTCCGGTAAGACATCCGGGCCGGGTCTGGAAATCGCAGGTGCGATCGCATTGGCGGACGCGTTCGGATGTGCCGAAGCGGTGGCGGGGGTTCTCGCTCAACGGGGGCGGCCGGCGGACCGATTTCACGTAGTGCCGACGCGCGTGGCCGAGCCCCTGCGCGACGGCTGCCGGGTCGATGTGGTGATCCGGGTGCGAGGCATCCGGTCCGGCACATCGGAGTCGATCGAGGAGTGGAGGCACCATGGCTGACGCCGCCCCTGCAAAGGAACGTCCGCGGCAGCAGGATGAGGCAGCGGAGTCCCCGCCGAAGGGCCGCGGGAAGTTCAAGCTGATCGGCATCGTCGGCGCGATCATGCTCGTCGAGGGCGCCGGGATCTTCATCGCGACGCGTTTCCTCGGCACGCCCCAGGCCGCCCAAGCGACCGTGCCCGGGCTCCAGGTACCGTCCGGGCCGGCTGAACCCAACGACAAGGAGATCGTCATCGCGGAGTTCCGCGCGATGAACGACCGGTCGGGCCATACGATCGTGTACGATCTGAAGGTCTACGGTCGGGTGGCCGGAGAAAACATCGATAAGGTTCAGAAGCTTCTGGAAACGAAGAAGGCCACCGTGGAGGACCGGTTCGCCAGGGTTATCCGAGCGGCCGATCCTCAGTACTTCAAGGAAGCCGGTCTGGAGACGCTCCGGCGGCAGATCAAGCACGAGCTGGACGGGCTGACGGGCGATCCGCAGTTGGTGCAGGAAGTCCTCATCCCGTCTCTCATGTGGTACAACTCCGACGGCTGATCCCGTCGGGCCGGGTCGCCAGGAAGGCGCATCACGAGCCAGGAAGGCACGGGTCCGATGAGCGACGCACCGAACGATTCATTCACGCAGGCCGATATCGACGCGGCCCTGGCCGCCGCGGGTCTGAGCACCGAGGCTGCTGCGACCGAAGGCCCGGCGCCCACGCCGGATGCCTCCGGTGTGAAGCCCGCCGCGGATACGCGGGTCGACGCGGCGGGCCATGCCTTCGACGAGGCGGCGGCCGCCATGGCGGCTGCCATCGAGGCGGAACGCGCGTCGGCGCCGCCGCCGGGTGCGAAGCCTGTGCCGCTGCCGGACTTGGGGGCGGATTCCCCGGGGCCTGCCTCGGCCCAGAACATCGACCTGCTCCGGGACGTCAACCTGCACGTCAAGATCGAACTCGGCCGGACGCGGATGCTGGTGGAAGACGTGCTGCGCCTGGGCGAGGGTTCGGTCGTCGAGCTGGACAAGCTGGCCGGCGATCCGGTGGACGTCCTGGTCAACGAGCGGCTGGTGGCTCGCGGCGAAGTGCTGGTTCTCAACGATACGTTCTGCGTGCGGATCAACGAGATCCTCTCGCCGGTGGAGGAGATCGGGTCATGACGGCCGGCGCGGCCCTGTTGTATTGGCTCCTGCTGGCGGCCGCCCCGGCGGATCAGCCGGGGGCGGATTCGCCCGTGCCGGCCGGTGGCAAGGTCTTCGCCAACCGCACGGCGGTTCCTCTGCCGGCGGGCGGGGCCGTCGGGCCCGGGGGTTCCACTGAGGACAAGCCGATCGGACGGCACGAGGATCGGGCGCTCCCGCGGGGCGGGGCCGGCGGGCGGGCGGCGGGCTTTGCCGGGGGCTGGTGGGGACGGCTTGAGGGATTGATGCCGCTGCTGGTGGTGCTGCTGGTGATCGCCGCTCTGAGTCTGGCGGCGCGGAGGCTGATGCCGCGGAAGTGGAGGGCGCACCTGACCGGGCTGGGGGTCATCGAGATTCTCGCCCGCCAGTATCTGGCTCCCAAGCAGAGCGTGGCTCTGCTGAAGGTGGGGCGGCGCGTCGTGCTGGTCGGCGTGACCGCCGAGCGGGTCAGCCACCTGGAGACGATCACCGATGCGGACGAGATCGCGGAGCTCGTAGGGCGGGCGGCAAGCCAGCGTCCCGGATCGCTGAGCAGTGCCTTCCGCTGCGAAGTCCTGAACGAGGCGGCTCGGTACGACGAAGTGGCTCCCGAGAAGGGGCCATCGAGTGACGGGGCGGGCGGCCGGAGCGAGGCATATGCCAGGGTTCGGCGGCAGCTTCAGGGCCTGCTGACACGGGTTCGGGTTCTGGCGGCGGCGCGATAGGGCGGCGCAACCGATTGACCCCGTCGTGTCGCGGGACGGCGACCAGAGAGGGGTTTCCGCGCGATGGAGTGGCGCGATGCGTGAGCATGGATGCTCGGGGCGAAGGGGGTGGGCATGGGCGGTCCTGAGTCTGGCCGTCTGTGCAGCGCCTCGCCTTGCCGGCGCGCAGACCGAGCCTCCTGTCAACGCGTTGCCGCCGGCCGTGGACAACCCGCTGGGCATTCCGGATCTGCGCACCGTCGCTCCGCCGGCGTCGAGTCGGGAGGGCATCAGCGCTACGCTTCAGATCTTCGTCCTCCTGACGCTGCTGTCGCTGGCGCCGTCCATTCTGATCATGACCACGTGCTTTACGCGGATCGTGATCGTACTGTCGTTGCTGCGTCAGGCGATCGGTTCGCATGGTTTGCCCCCGTCCCAGGTGGTGGTGGGGCTGTCTCTCTTCATGACCTTCGTGGTGATGGGGCCTACGTGGCAGCGCGTTTACGCCGATGCGCTCAAGCCGTGGCTGGATGGGCGTCCGGGCATGACCCAGCGTGCGGCGGTAGAGGCGGCGGCAGCCCATCTGCGGGACTTCATGTTCGATCAGATCGAACGGGCGGGCAACGAGGAATCGATCTACCTGTTTCAGGAGTATGCGCAGCGCCGACCGGTGGCCGCGGGAACGACGTTGCGGCGGGCGGACGTGGGGACGATGACGCTGATCCCCGCGTTCATCCTCAGCGAGCTGAAGACGGCATTCGTGATGGGCTTTCGGATCTATCTGCCGTTCCTCGTGATCGACATGGTGATCGCATCGGTGCTGGTCTCGATGGGCATGCTGATGCTGCCGCCCGTGCTGATCTCCCTGCCCTTCAAGATCCTCCTGTTCGTGCTGGCGGACGGGTGGAATCTGGTGGTCGAGAGTCTGCTCAGCAGCTTCAGCTAGGGAGGACGGCGGGAACCGCTGGTTCGGGGGCTTAGCCCAGGGTTATCCATGATCCGGCGGGATCGCAGGGACGCGACGACGAAGAATGGGTGGGAGCGGCCGGGTCTTCCGCCGGCGGGATGGTGATCCGTCGCGGGGCAATCCCGGCGGGCGAAAAGGTTGCGTCGGAAGAGCCATGGATGCGGGTACGGCACTGGACCTCGGGCGTGAGGCGCTGTGGCTGACGCTGGTCGTCTCGGCGCCGATCATGCTGATCGGCCTTCTGGTCGGCCTGATCATCGCCGTGTTTCAGGCCGTCACGCAGTTGCAGGAGCAGACGCTCCACTTCGTGCCGAAGATCGTGGCCATGGCGGCGGCCGCGGTTCTGTTCGTGCCGTGGATCGCCGCGCGGCTGATCGAATTCACGCGGAGCATGCTCGGCGAGCCGCCCTTCTGAAAAGGCGGCGCCCGAGAGTGCGGAAGGGCTGCGGCCGCGGACACTGGAGCGTCCGCCGGCGGGCCGGGGCAGTACAGGATGACGCCCGTGACGCTGCTGGACTACGTGGGGTGGATGCCGGCGTTCGCGCTGGTGCTGGCGCGGCTGGCCGGGCTGGCGGTGGCCGCACCCATCTTCTCCAGTGCGTCGATCCCCCGGCTGGCGAAGGTTCACCTGGTCGTCGCGATGGGTCTTGCCCTCTTTCCCGCGGTGACGCCCGCGCTGCCGTCGGGCCTGACGCTCGCGCAGGCGCTGGTGGGAATGTTCGGCGAGTTCGCGCTGGGGGCTGCGCTGGGGCTGGCGGTGAACCTGATCGTCCTCGCGACGGACGTGGCGGGCGTGATCGCCGGCCAGCAGGCCGGTCTGGCCTTCGGGCAGATGGTCGATCCGCTCTCGGGCGGCGACGGGTCGGTGCTCGGTCAGGTGTACTTCATCCTGGCCGGTCTGGTTTTTCTGGGGATCGGGGGCGAGCGCGAGTTGGTCCGGACGCTGCTCGACAGCTTCCGGGTGGTGCCCCTCACGGGCTACCGCCCCGATGGGGATACCCTGGGGCTGCTGTTTGGCGCGCTGGCCGCATCGTTCGTTCTGGCGGTGCAGCTCGCCGCGCCGGCGATCATTGCGCTGCTGCTGACCGCCGTGGCGATCGGGTTTCTAGCTCGGACGGTACCGCAGTTGAACGTTCTGAGCATTGGTTTCTCTGTCAAGATCGTCGTCGCCATCGTCGTCCTGATGGGATCGCTGCCGATGGCGGCGTCGATGCTCGAGGGCGGCTTCGCGGATGTCTTTGCGGCGGTCCGGGCGGGCTGGACCCGCCTGGCCGCGGGGAGCTGAGCGTTGCCGGACACCGCACAGGAACGCACCGAAGCCCCGACGCCGCGACGGCGGCGCGAGGCCCGGGAACACGGCCAGGTGGCCCGGAGCAACGACCTGGGCGCGGCGGTGGTCCTGCTGGCCGGTCTGCTCGCGCTGTACTGGGCGGGACGGCCGCTTCTGGGCCGGCTCCTGGAGGTGATGCGCTACTGTCTGGGCGCCACGGACGACGCCCTGATCCGCGCGGACGCGATGCCGGTTGTCGGTCTCACCGCCGTGTCCGCGACGGTGTACGTGCTGCTGCCGGTTCTTCTGGGTGTGGCGGCGGCCAGCGTCCTGGTGCAGGTGGCCCAGGTCGGCTGGCATCCGACGGTCAAGCCGCTGACGCCGAATCTGGCGAAGCTCAATCCGATGGCAGGCTTTCGGCGGCTCTTTTCCGCGCGGGTGGGGTTCGGCCTGCTCATGAACCTGCTGAAGATGGCGGCGGTGATCGCCGTGGTGTACGCCACGGTCCGCGACCGGTACGGGCTTGTGGTGAGTGCGGCGGGCCTGCACGAGTGGGCGATCGTGGGGCTGCTGGCCGACCTGATGTTCACGCTGGCGCTGCGGCTGGCGATTGTTCTGCTGGTTCTGGGTCTCGTGGATTACGTCTATCAGCGATATCGGTTCGAGCAGGACCTCAAGATGACCAAGCAGGAGGTCCGCGAGGAACTGCGGAGCATGGAGGGGGATCCGCAGATCAAGCGGCGCCGCCGCCAGGCGCAGCTCGACCTGACGATCCAGCGGATCCGTTCGGCCGTGCCGAAGGCGGACGTGGTGGTGACGAATCCCACGGAGATCGCCGTAGCCCTGAAGTACGACGAGATGACGATGTCCGCCCCGAAGGTGGTGGCCAAGGGCCAGGGCTTCATCGCGGAGCAGATCCGCAAGATCGCGATCGAGGCGGGGGTGCCCATCGTGGAGCGCCGGCCCCTGGCGCAGGCGCTGTACCGCATGGTGGAGGTGGGTCAGGAGATTCCGCCCCAGTTCTACCGGGCTGTGGCGGAGATCCTGGCGTACGTCTACGAACTGGCGGGGAAAGGCTATCGGAGGAGGCGATGAATGCGGAGTGATGGATGACGGGCGAGCCGCTCCTGCGGGCTCCTCATCCACCCTTCGTCATTCGCGGCGACATGGCTCTGGCATCCGTGGCCCAGTCGCGTCCGTTCGTGCTGCTGCATCGGCACCGGGGTCTGCTGCTGCCGATCGGGGCGGCGGCGTTGCTCCTGGTGATCCTCTTCCCGCTGCCCCCGTGGATGCTCGACCTCCTGCTGATCCTGAGCATGACGCTCGCCGCGCTCGTGCTCATGTCGGTCATCTACATGCGCAGCCCCCTCGAGTTCTCGGCCTTCCCGACCGTGCTGCTCGGCCTGACACTCTATCGGCTCGTGCTCAACACGGCATCGACGCGACTGATCCTTTCGAATGCCCAGCACGGAACGGCGGCGGCCGGCCGGGTGATCCAGACCTTCGGCGAATTTGTCGCGAGCGGTTCGCTGGCCATCGGCGCGATCATATTCATCATCATCATGGTGATCCAGTTCGTGGTGATCACCAAGGGCGCGACGCGGATCGCCGAGGTCGCCGCGCGGTTCACGCTGGACGGAATGCCCGGCAAGCAGATGGCCATCGACGCCGACCTGAACGCCGGCCTGATCAATGAGGAAGAGGCCCGCCGTCGCCGCCAGGAGATCACGCAGGAGGCGGACTTCTACGGGGCGATGGACGGGGCCAGCAAGTTCGTCCGCGGAGATGCCGTCGCGGGCCTGATCATCACCCTTGTCAACATCCTCGGCGGGATGTACGTCGGGATGATGGAGCTCGATCCGCCGCTGTCCTTCCGGGAGTGCCTTTCCGTATTCACGAAGCTCTCCATCGGCGACGGCCTGACCTCGCAGATCCCCGCGTTCATGGTCTCCGTGGCTGCGGCCATGCTGATCACCCGCAGCAATGCCAAGACGAACCTCGGAGAGGAGATCGGCGCCCAGATTACGGCTCACCCCACGGCCGTGGCCCTGGCCGGGGCGATGCTGGGCATGCTTGCGCTGACGCCCCTGCCCAAGCTCCCGCTGCTGCTTCTCGGCGGCAGCTGCGGGGGCCTGGCGCTGCTCCTTCGCAAGACGCGGACGGCCGCGGTTCTTGCGGCCGAGTCGGCCAAGGCCCGGGCCGAAGCCCGCAAGCCCGAAAAGGTCGAATCGTATCTGACGGTCGATCCCATGGAGCTCGAGGTCGGATACGGCCTGATCCGGCTCGTCGACCGCAAGCAGGGCGGCGACCTGCTCGATCGCGTGACCAATATCCGGAAGCAGATCGCCACCGAGCTGGGCATCATCGTGCCGCCGATCCGGATCCGCGACCAGCTGCGTCTCGAGCCGAACCGCTATGTGATCCGCATCAAGGGCATCGAGGTGGCCCGCGGCGAGATCATGCCCGATCACCTCCTGGCGATCGATTCGGGCCTGGTGACCGCCCCGATCCGCGGGATCGACACGAAGGAGCCTGCGTTCGGGCTGCCGGCCCTCTGGATCGCGCCGGGCCAGCGGCATGAGGCCGAGCACCGCAACTACACCGTGGTCGAGGCCTCCAGCGTGCTGGCGACCCACCTGACCGAGGTCATCAAGCAGCACGCCGCCGAGCTGCTGACCCGCCAGCAGGTCGCGCGGCTGCTCGAAAACCTCAAGAGCAGTTCGCCGAAGCTCGTCGAGGAAGTTGTGCCCGAGTTGGTCAAGACGGGTGAGCTCCAGAAGGTCCTCCAGAACCTGCTCCGCGAGCGCGTGCCCATCCGCGACCTCGAGACCATTCTCGAGACCCTCGGCGACTGGGCTCCGCGAACGAAGGATCTCGACGTGCTCACCGAATATGTGCGGCACGCGATGGCCCGCAGCATCTGCGCCGCGTACCGCGACGACGAGGGCGTGATCTCCGCCATCTCCCTCGACCCGCAACTGGAGGACCTGATCAACGCTCACATCGAGCGGAGTGATCACGGGGCCTACCTGACGCTTCCCCCGAAGACGCAGAACCGGATCACGGCAGCCATCCGGAACCAGGTGGAGACGGCCCTGCGGGCCGGCGCCAGGACCCCGGTGATCCTCTGCTCCCCGCAGGTGCGGGTGTGGGTCCGGCGAATGATCGAGTCGACGCTGCCGCACGTGCCCGTACTGGGCTACAACGAGGTCGTTCGGGGCGTCGAAGTACGTTCTCACGGCATGGTGGTAATCAACGATGAACTTGCGAACGTACCAGGCTAGTTCGATGTCGGAGGCCCTCGCCAAGGTCAAAAAGGACCTGGGCCGGCAAGCGGTCATCCTGCACACCCGTACCGTCCGAAGGGGCGGGCTTATGGGCCTCGGCGGGCGGACCATCGTGGAGATCACGGCGACGGACGCCGTAAACGTCTTGCATCCGGCCGTATCCCGCGGTATTATCGGGCGTATACCGCCGACCGGAGGTCGGTCGTCCCAGGCGGAGGGAACCGCCTTGCACGTCGCGCCCGAGTCGCCGCCCCGCACCGACGCCCCGCAGGCCTACGACCGGCTGCGCGAGGAGATGACGCAGATTCGTGCGCTGGTCCAGGACGTCCTGCGCGAGTCGCGCCGGTCCCGCGTGCCGCCGCTCCCCGAACCCTTGATGGATGAATACCTGGACCTGATCCGGGCCGATGTGGCCGAGGAGCTCGCTCGGGAGTTGACCCAGCAGATCGCCGAGCGGTTCCGTGGTCCCGGCCCGGTGGACCGCTCGGCGGTTCGGTGCCAGCTCCGTGACTACATTGCCGCCATGGTACCCGCCGCCGGGCCGATCGTGGCCCACCGGGGGGACCGGCCCAGGGTGGTGGCGATGGTCGGACCTACGGGGGTCGGCAAGACGACGACGATCGCCAAGCTGGCCGCCCACTTCCGGCTCCGGGAAAACCGCCGGGTGGGACTGATCACGATCGACACCTATCGGATCGCGGCGGTCGACCAGCTCCGGGTTTACGCCCGGATCATCGACGTGCCCCTCGAGGTGGTCCTCTCGCCCGAGGAGTTGACGACCGCGCTGGGGCGGCTGGACGAGTGCGATATCGTGCTGATCGACACGGCTGGTCGCGGCCAGAACGACACTGCCCGGATCGAAGAGCTACGGCGGTTCCTGGAAGCGGCCCGCCCCGACGAGACGCACCTGGTTCTTGCGTCGAACTGCACGCAGGCCGTTCTGCTGCGGGCCGTGGAGCAGTTCAGTCGCGTGGGAATCGATCGGGTCGTGTTCACCAAGCTGGATGAGGCGGTGGGTTTCGGCGTGCTTCTGACGGTGCTGCGGCGAGTGGACAAGAAGCTTTCGTATATCACTACCGGTCAGGATGTGCCCGACGACATCGAGGTCGGTCACGGGCGGCGAATCGCCGAGCTGATCCTCGGGTCGCAAGACGTCGGGGCGCGAGCGTGCTCCGCGTAGGGCGGGTGGCGGGTCATCATGGGGCTCATGGACGGTTCGGCGGTGCCGCAGGATCAGGCTTCCAAGCTGCGGCGTCTCATGCAGGTCCGGCCGGGGCGGCGGCCGGCCGCGCGGGTCGTCTCGGTGACCAGTGGAAAAGGCGGGGTGGGTAAGACCAACGTCGCCGTCAACGTCGCCATCGCTCTGGCGGGACGGGGGCAGCGGGTCCTCCTGCTCGACATGGATATCGGCCTGTCGAACGCCGACGTGATTCTCGGCGTCGACTCGCCGCTGAACTGGTGGCACGTCTTGCGGGGCGGACGCGACATCCGCGAGGCCATCGTACCGGCCCCTGGAGGCATCGACCTGCTGGCCGGCGGATCAGGGTTTGCGGACCTGGCCGATCTCTCGGAGTTCGAGCGCCATCGCCTGCTGCGGGACGTGGAGTCGCTCTCGGCCCTGTACGACGTCATCGTGCTCGACTGCGGCGCGGGCATCTCCCGCGGCGTGGTCTCGTTCGGCCTGGCCGGCCATACGGTGGCCGTCGTGTGCACGCCGGAGCCGACGGCCATCACCGATGCGTACGCGATGATCAAGATGCTCGGCTGCCAGAACACCGACCGGACGATCGGCCTTGTCGTCAATCAGGCGGTCAGCCGGGCCGAAGCGCGTCAGGTCTTCGAGCGTATCGCCGGCGTGGTCGCCCGATTCCTGCGGTTCCCGCTGGCCGACCTGGGATACGTACTTCAGGACGATGTTGTGCCCGCCGCCGTGCGGCAGCGCCGTCCCGTGCTGCTTTACCACCCGCGTTCCGCGGCGGGTGCGTGCCTGATGGGAGTAGCCGGCCGGATCGCCCGCGAGGAGGGGCTGCCCGACGTGAGCCCCGGTCTGCTCCGGCGGGTCGTGGACCTGTTTCTGTAGGAACCGGCCGGGTTCGTACGGGGCGAGATCTCCGAGGCTTGGAACGGTCGAAGCGGCGGCCGATCACGAAACGAAGGGCCGCAGTGCCCGCCCGCGCCGCCGGCGGCCGGCCGGATGATTCTCGCGGAGATATGGGCCCTGCGGGGGCCTGGTCGGGCGCAGGAAGAGTCCCGATAACCGCCCGTCGCAGGGTTGGGCCGGCTTTGTCCTAAACACCGCCTCGCGGGCCGCCGTTAGATAAATGCGGGGCTGGAGCAAGGTGAAACATGGCTCGGGTCATGGGGGCGTGCTCGGGGCTCCTGGCGTTTGCGGCGACGATCTTCGCGGGCCTGGCCGCGGGAAACTCCATCCCCACGACGGTCTCGCGTTCGCTGTGGGCGATGGGCGCCTTCTTCCTGCTCGGGTCGATCCTGGGTCACGTGGCCCAGCGAGTGATCGACGAGTACGCCGTGGCCAAACACAAGGAACTCTTCGGCGACCTGTCGGCCCGGGGCGCCGAGGCCGCCGGGAAGGCTGCGCCCGCGCCGGCGGGCGAGCCGAAGACCGGCGGCTCGCCGAGTTGACCCCGGCGCGGGGCGGTAACGGAGACGGCGGATGGCCGGCACGGATCGGGACGTGGAGCAGCTCTGGAGGGAGTATCGGCGGACCGGTTCCGGCGACCTGCGGAACCGGCTGATGGAGATGTATCTGCCGCTGGTGAAGTACACGGCCGAGCGGATCTCCGCGAAGCTGCCGGATGAAGTGGACGTCAACGACCTCATCTCCGCGGGCATCTTCGGGTTGCTCGACGCGATCGAGGCCTTCGATCTGGACCGGGGGGTGAAGTTCGAGACCTACTGCGCCCCCCGGATCCGGGGGGCGATCCTCGACGAACTGCGGACGATGGACTGGGTTCCGCGGCTGGTGCGGAGCCGGGCACACCGGCTCGAGACGGCCACCAAGGCGCTGGAGGCCGAACTCGGCCGGCTGCCGACCGACGACGAAATCGCGCGACGGCTGGGCCTGTCGCGGGCGGAGTTTGAGAAGCTCGTTCGCGATGCCACGGCGGTCACCCTCGTTTCGTTGAGTCGGCGGTTTCCGGACGGCGATTCCAGTAAGGAGCTGTCCGAGATGGACGTGCTGGAGGACAAGCGCGGCCCGGATCCGGTCAGCGAAGTCCAGCGCCGGGATCTGCGCGATCTGATCTCGCGGGGGCTGACGCGGGCCGAACGTCTCATCCTGACGCTGTACTACTACGAGGAGATGACCATGAAGGAGATCGGCGCGACGCTCGATCTGTCCGAGAGTCGCGTCAGCCAGATGCACTCCTCGATCCTGAACCGCCTCCGCGCCCGGTTGCGGCTGCGCCAGCGCGACCTTCGCCAGGAGGCGCAAGCCTAACGGCGGGCCTGATCGTCGCGACCCGCAATCTGTCCGACAGCGTATCAGACCAGTGCGGCTTCCCGCCCTGCGCGGCCACGCCGTCGGCGGAATCCCGTTGGCGCCGGCCGAGGAAGCGTCAGCGCTCCTTCTTGAGCTCTGCGGTCGGCGTGGCGTCGCCCTTGAGATCTCCGATGGCCCAGCGGATGCCGGCGATCAGGTGCTTCTGGAACAGTTCGTTGTCCCAGACGTCTTCCCGATGGCCCAGCGACGTGTAGAACGTCCGGCCCTTGCCGTACTCGCGGCACCAGGCGACCTCGTACACCTTGCCGGCTTCCATCTTGTGGGCCTTGCGGGCCTGCTCGCTCAGGTCGTCGCCGTGGATGGCCAGGAGCAGGTGGAACTTATCCCGGCTGACCGACTCGCGGAACTGGTACATCTCGTCGGCGATCTTCCACTCCCTCGGGAGCATCTTCGTCGTGGGGTGGTCAGGGTCTTCATTGCGGATCACGACCGGCACGTCGTTCGCCCCGTGCGTCTTGAAGGAAGCTCCGAAGAACTCGCCCCACTCCGGATAGACCTTCCAATCCTTGAAGGTGTCCGTGGCCGCGTGAATGCCGACGAGCCCCTTGCCGCCCTTCACGAAGTCCGCGATGGCCTTCTTCTGCGCGTCCGTGAGCGGCGGCTCCCCGGTGGTGTAGAAGACGAGGGCATCGAATCTCTTGAGGTACTCCGGCGTGATCATCTTCAGATCGATCTGGTCGGGCTTCTGCTTGTAGCCTTCGAGCACCGTGACCTGTATGCCGGCCTTCTTGCCGATCTCCTGAAGTACCTTCTCCGAGTGTCCGAGCACCGGGTGATTGAAGCCCTGCGAGTGCGTCAGGTAGAGGATATGCCGCGGCCGCGCCGGCCGGTCCGGCTCTCGCGGAGGTTCCTGAGCAAAAGCAAACCCGTTCAGTCCGACGATTCCAAGCGCCATCAGGGCGCCGCCGATCCAGCGTGCATGCACCATGGTTTCGGTCTCCTCAAAATGAATTTCCCCCGGCGTCCGCCGTCGGGGCGCCGGCGTCACGTTCCTGGCCTCGTTCCCTCCCGTGTGGGGCCCGCTGCGGCAGTGCCTGCGGCCGTTCGAGTCCCGCCTCGTCCGGTCCCGCTCGCATCGGGCTCACTGCGACACAAACCGCTCCAGTCGGTCGAGCCCCTTCTGGATCTGGTCCATGCCGGTGGCGAACGAGAGGCGGATGTGCTCGTCGCTGCCGAAGGCGATGCCCGGTACGACCGCCACCTTGGCTTCCTCCAGGGCCTTGGCCGCGAACTCCACCGACCCCTTGACGCCCAGCTTCCGGTACGTCCCGCTGACGTTCGGAAAGGCGTAGAATGCGCCGGTCGGCTGAACGCACCGCACCCCCGGCATGGCCGCCAGACGCGTGTACATGTACTCGGCGCGGCGCTCGAACTCCTTACGCATCCGCTCCACGGACGACTGGTCGCCCGTGAGGGCTTCGGCCAGGGCCACCTGGTTGAAGGTCGCCGGCCCGCTGGTGGTCTGGCTCTGGAGCCTGGCCATCGCGGCGATGATGTCCTTCGGGCCGGCCGCGTAGCCAATCCGCCATCCCGTCATCGAGTATGTCTTCGATCCGGCGTTGAACGTGATCGTACGCTCATAGGCTTCCGGCCGCGCGGCCGCGAAGCTCAGGAACCGCTGGTTCCCGTAGAGCAGGCGATCGTACATCTCGTCGGAGAAGACGATCAGGTCGTGGCGCACGACCACGTCGGCGATCGCGCGGATCTCCTCGGGGCTGTAGCAGAACCCGCCCGGGTTGCTCGGGTAGTTCAGTACGAGCACCCGCGTGCGGGGGGTGATCGCCGCGGCAATCTGGTCCGGCGTCAGGCGGAACCCGTTGGCCTCGCTGCCGACCACCGGGACGACCTTGCCGCCGGCCAGGCGGATCTGCTCGGGATAACTGACCCAGTAGGGCACGGGAAGGATCGCCTCATCGCCTTCATCGAGCAGCGCACAGAACGCCAGGAACAGGGCTTCTTTGCCCCCGACCGTGATCAGCACCTGCCCCGGTTCATACGTCAGGTTGTTCTCCCGCTTGAGCTTTGAGCAGACGGCCTCCTTGGCCGGGAGGATTCCCGAGGCGGGCGTCGCGTACTTCGTCTGCCCTGCGTCGATCGCCTTCTTGGCCGCCTCTTTGACGTTGACCGGTGTGTCGAAGTCGGGCTCGCCCGCACCGAAACCGACCACGTCAATGCCCTGCTTTTTCATGGCGGCTGCCTTTGCCGAAACCGCCAGTGTGGCGGATTCCGCCAGCATCTGCACGCGTTTGCTCAGCTTCATGGTGATACCTGATCGGGCCTGAGGTCGCGGACCGGGGCCATACTGTGCCGCAGCCGGGCCTCGGAGTCAATCCGTCGCTGCCGGTCGTCGTCAGCGGCGTATAATGGATCGGCGGTCTTTTGAAAGGACGCGCCGGCGTCGCTCTCATGGATCTGGACGCGAAGACGGGATGCGGGTCGGTCGGGCGGGAGGGTCTTCAGCGCTGCCATCGAAACCACGGGGCGATCCGGCTGTTGCTATTCGCGTTCGTCCTCCTGCTGGGGACCGTGCTTCTGCTGACCGGTCTCAACTACATTGCGTGGCCGCGGCGGTCCGTCTTTCGGATCGTCATCCTCTGCGTCGGGGCTTTCAACCTGGCTTGGTGGGTCCGCGCCGACGCGCGGCTCGCGGCAGGCGGCGGAAGACCGGCTGTCGTCCGGTGGGGCCGGCTGGCTCTGGCTGCGTACGCCGGTCTCGCTTTGCTGCCGCTGCTCGGAATGATCCGCGGTTCGCTGGATTGGCACGCGCTGCCGCTTCCGGCCGTGATGTGGACGCAGTTGTGGTACATGCTCCTGATGATCCTGGTCCCGATCGGCGCGATACTCGGCGGAGCCGGCTGGTTGCTGCGCCCGGTTCGCCGAGCGGTCAGCGGGGAGTCGAATGACCCGCCGAACCCGGGGCGTCGCGCCTTTCTTCAGAGGGCGGCCGTGACCGCGCCGATCGCCGCCACCGGGGCGGCGACGGTCGGGGCCTTATGGCAGCTCGGCCGCTTTGAGGTGTGCCGATACGAGGTCGGGGTGCCGGGGCTTCCGGAACGGCTGCGCGGGCTGACCTTGACCCACCTGAGCGATCTGCACGTGGGACGTCTATTCGGCGTCGAGGACCTCTGCCGTGCCGTAGACGTGGCCAACCGGCTCGACAGCGATATCGTCGTGGTGACCGGCGACGTGGTGGACCACTCCAACGAGGTCCTGCCCGAAACCACGGCGGCCCTGCTGGGATTGCGTCATCGGTACGGTCTGTTCCTGTGCCTGGGCAACCACGATCTCATCGACGACGGCGCCGCTTATGTCGAGTACGTTCGGGACCGCGGGCTGACGCTGCTGATCAACGAGCGGCGGGAACTCGAAATCGGCGGTGAGACCGTGGCCATCGGCGGCCTGCAATGGACCCGGCGTGACGTGGGGACCGCCCAGCACCCGGGCCACGAGGAGTGCGTGGCCGCCGTCTTTCACGAGGCCCGCGCCGCCGTATTCTCGATTGCGTTGGCCCACCATCCCCATGCCTTCGACCCGCTGGCTCGCCGGGGCGTCGGTCTGACGCTGGCCGGCCATACCCACGGGGGGCAGCTCATGCTCACCCCGCCGGGCTGGCCCGAATGGGGGGCGGGTCGGCTCCTTTTCCGCTACGTGCGCGGGTTCTACGCCGGTGACGGGTCTGCCCCGGCACGGCCGCTGCCGGTCGCGCGCCGGGTTGCGCCGGCCGGACCGCTGCTGTTCGTCAATCGCGGTCTGGGCAACTGGTTCCCGGTGCGGGTCAACGCGGGGGCCGAGATGGTCCAGATCCGACTGATCTGAACGCGGATTCTACGGCGGCAGCGCGGGGCCCCGAAGCCACGGATGCGCATCCAGGGCGGCCATCGGGTTTCTGCTGAAGATCGGCTTGTTCGACGCAGCCTCGAGTCCTACGCCGACTTCGTAATAGCCGCCGCCGGCATATTTGGCGAACCGCACGATCCCCGCCAGGTAGGTCGCAGCCCTGTCGGGCGGTCGAAGCTCCACCTCCACGGCCTCCCCTGGGCGGAACGGCCGCCGAACCACTACCGACAGGCCGCTGCGGGAAAGGTTCCGAGTGCGGCCGGGCAGCGACGCCACGACCATCTGAAAGCCGACCAGGAACCGGACCACACACTCGCACCGGAAGACGTACCGGGGGGTGGCGGCGCTTGCAGTACCAGTTTCCCGAGCCATGCGGTCCGACTTGCTCGGCACGATTGGCCCGTACGTCCAGCGCGTCCAAGACCTCGTCAAGCGTTATCGGGTTGTGCACGCCGGGCATCGGCATCCGTACTCCGCCATCGCCTTGCCGGATTGTCATCGGTCGTTGGGCGGCCTACATTCGTTCATGCTGGATTCTGTCGTAGACTGGGAAGGCGGCCGCGAGTCATCCGTGGCGAAAAGCCGCCTGATGCGCTACTCCGGCGAGAGCAACAACCTGACCGGTTCCAGAAGGCCCGCTTCCCGTTGTTGCGGGGTTGATTTCTGATAACCCCAACCCATCCAGACCTTCTTCTGTTCCTCCAGCGGCGTCATCGCGTTGCAGAAAAGGTTGCCGACGCGTACCCGAAGGGTGTTCTCTCCCGGCTGCACCAACGATGAAATGTCGTACTCGAATGGGGCCCAAAGCCGCTGGCCCGCCGATCGTCCGTTGACCCACACCTGCGCCATGTGCTCCACGCGGCCGAGATCAAGCAGGACACTCCTCGGCGCGGACGGCAGTTCGAAGCGGGTCTGGTAATCCACAAAGCCCGTGAACTCGTCCCATCCCCACGCCCGCCATGGCTCCAACGCAACCGGCGTCCACCGGTCCGTCTGCGGAGGTTTGCTCGGTCCGTCCGCACTCGAACAGGCGGCGGCAGCGCCGAAGCGCTCCGGGATCGGCATCGGCACATTGCCGGGCGGGGCCGGTTGCACGCATCGATCGATACGAACCTGCCAGTCGTGCGCCAAGACGAGCTCTCTGGCAGGCACTGCCGGCGGGACGGAGGGCAACGCTTCGGGCGACTTCGGGTCGAACACGAGCCAATACGCTTCATAGGGACGAAAGCGAAGCGACAGGCGGAGTCCCTCCGCCGCGATGCCCGCTGGCGTTGTTCGGATGGTGCCCGTCTCGCAGTTCCAGATCGCACTGCGTCCACGCACATCGCGAAAGAGGACTTCGCAGGAGTGCGGCCGATCGTCATTGTTCGCCAGCCAGAAGAAGCCGCCCGTCGATCCGCCTGTGGGCGGCCAGCAAGCTGAACTCGCCGCTCTCGAACTCGATCTTTGAACGAACCGCCGGGTGACGGGACTCGATTAGGTCGCGTAAGCCGCTCGTGCAGGACACATACGTCGGCTGGTCGCGCAGCGCCTCCGTCAAGCCCCGCATCTGCTCATCCGCGAGCCCGACCTCCGTCGATCCGCATGGCAGATCCCCCAGGCACAGGACGAATCCGCCCGCCCGCGCGAACTCTAATAGCTTGCGGGCGACATCGCGCGGCATGATGTGATTCGTCGTCAGGATCACGGTACGGAACCTGAAGCCTCTGATCCACAGCGCCCCTTGTTGGACCTCCCCCAGCCTCAGGTAGTGATCGTCGCCCACGAGCGAGTCAATCCGCGCCTCAGCCAGGTCCATGATAGCCCGATGGTATTCCTGGTCGATGCGATGGGTCAGCGAATCGAAGCTGTTCACGCCGTTGACTCCGTTTTCCTCCAGCGACCACACGCTGTCGATCGGATAGTACAGCAGGACATCTGCCGCCAGGCGGCCCTGTGCGTTCACGAAGCAGGCCCGCCGGCAGAAATCGGCCCAGATGTGCAGGTAGCCGAAGAAGGGGTTCTGGGTGTACCAGTCCGGAGGATACGGAATGGTCGTCATGTCGCGTCGATGTAGACAACGTGCCGCTCAATCAGGTCAACGCCCCAGGTTATGGCGGCATTCGTGCACTGCTTCAGACGCACCGGAGTCATGGTCCACCCGGCCACGCCGGGCATCTCGCACAGGTGCCTGCGGCTCTCGAACTCCGCGACCGGGTGGACCTCCTTGAAGTCATGGGGGCGCAGCGCCGTGTCGAACAGAGCGTCGTTGCTTGGCAACGTGCATGCCCGGTGCGCTTGCAGCAGACTGCCCACGGAATAGGCCTCAAGCGCCAAGCTGCCCTCACTTACCTGAAGGCTGCACGATATGCCCCGCCGGCAAAACCAATCGCTGATCGCGCCGAACCAGCCTCGCGAGTACACCTCCGAAACAACGTCGAACCAGTCCCACCGCGCCTTGGGCCATCGGCCTTCGACGTCCCGGTCGAACAGGAGCGGCATCCACTGCCGGATGTCCCGGCCCTTCGTCCGAAGGTACGATCGGGCCAGATCCTCCGACCAGGCCAGGTTCCACCCGTAATCGCCTTCCGTGTCGAACAGGGCGCCATGCAGTCCAGGACCGCCCATCCGTTGGCCGAGGTACTCCTCGTGAGGTCGCAGCGCCACGTCAATGAATTGCGGAGCGAGCCGCCGGTCCAGGTAGTTCAGGACGCCGCCATCTATTCCTGGGTGGTGGTATGTCTGGAACACGTACAACCGCCACTCGCCGCTCGGGACGGGCCATTGGGCCGGCCGGCCCTCCGAGACGATTTGAAGCGTGTCGCTCCGTACGCGGCGAGCTGTCCGAGCGTGTGCCTCCAGGTTCCAGGGCGGCGAGCCGGCCGGACCGATCACGCGGGGCCTGGGCCAGTGATCGTCGCGGCAGCCGGGCGTTGGCCAGTCCTCGGGGCCGTTGCGGATGCACCGCCACTCAGCATCCGAGACCAAGTCGAGCGTCCGGCCGTCCTCCGTTTCCACGCGCATGCCGAACAGGAGGCCCCCTTCAGATCCTGTGTTGAGGACCCTGACGGCTACGACGTTCTGCCTTTCAGGCCACAGCTCGTTCGTCACGTCGTAGGACCCGACTTCTTGCCATTGGTTGTTTGACCCGATCCGTCGGATTCGGCCCCGTGTGGGTCCCCCCAAAACGGCCCGCACCGAGGCGCTGTCCAGGATCACCCAGGAGGCCTCGAGCTTGCCGCGTCGGCCCAGCACCTCGAGCAGCTTCTGGCGGATCCGCGGCCAGAGGCCCGCGGCGGTCCATTCGCGCAGCCGCCGCCAGCAGGTAACCCCGCAGCCGCAACCCAGCTCGGCCGGGACCAACCGCCAGGGCATGCCGGCGCGAAGCACGTACACGATGCCGGTCAGACAGGCCCGGTCGCCAAGCCGGGGACGACCGCCCTTGGGTTTGGGCCGCTCGGGCGGCAGCCGGGGCTCGATCTCGCACCCGAGTCGATCGGAAACCAGGTTGAATGCCATGACCTGGCCTCCATGCTATTCGTGGCACTCCTACGATCGGCAGAACGATGGGTTTTGTAACAGTCCCTAAGGCCTCGGACCACCGAAAGCTGGGATCAACTGAGACGCAGGAGAACCACTAGGAGAACCACCCCTCCGGGGCGGTGTCGTCTGGCCGCGGCGAAGGCGCCGGCTTGTCGATGCCCGCCCATCGTGGTTCGGGCGGTCCGCTGACGGCATGCGCGTCTTGCCTGGGGGCGCAGGGCGGCGATACCGTGGCTGGAGCGTGTCCGGGCATGGTGGCCGCGCCCTCGTCGTGGCTCCGGGTGTCGGCGGCAGCCTGCGGTCCTTCAGAGGCCCCCGAGAGAGTTCTTGCGCGATGCCTTCGCGTCTCTGTACAACGATCCGCCCCATGAGCGACGAGGACGTGTCCGGCGTCTGCGACGCCCTGCGGGCCTGCTTCGAGTGGCTGGCCGCGCGAGGGGTTCACGGCCCGCCAGCTTGCGTTTCTGCTGGGCGAGCGATCCTCTCCCGAAACAGTCCGGGAGGAGGCTTGGCCCGGTCCGACGCTCGTAGCCTGTGAGTCCGACCGGGTAGTGGGCGTGGCCGTGGTGCACGGCAACGAGCTTTCGCGACTGTACGTCCACCCGGACCGCCACGGTCGGGGGATCGGTAGCCTGCTCTTTCGGACCGCCGAGGACCTCATTCGCCGAGCCGGTCATTGCGAGATGCGGGTCGGGGCGATGGTAGAGAGCGCGGCAGAGTTTTACCGGGCTATGGGCATGAGCGAAGTCGGGCGTGTTTTGTGGCAGCCGGATGTACTCGGCGACCGCGAAGTGACGGTCCTGCGGAAGTCGCTGAATCGGTAGCCGGCCGTTCGAGCCTTTCCCGTCGGCCTGCGGGAGGGGCCTCTCGTGCACGAACCACGGCACAGAGCCCCGCGGGAGGGGATGTCGGGGTGGCGGTGCGAGGCCCGGTAACCGGATGAGGGAGCGAGCGGCCTCGGCCGGCTCACGCAGAACGCCGGGCCGCAAGAGATTCCTGATACGTGATCCAGGCGTCCTTGAACGTGCTCCGGACGACCCGCGGCAGGGAGAAGCCGATCGGGAGGAGCTTTGGGAAAAGGAAGTCCGCGACCCGGACGGACTCGACAGGCTCCCCCATTACCTCGATGTTCCCGAGTTGCGGGGTTCCGATTCCCAGTTCTGCGGCCGCCTGAAGCGTCCGCACGCGGTGGGGTTCGGCCCCGATGATCTCGCAGGCCACCCGCTCCAGGGCCGGCCCGTCGGCCGAGGCCAGCACGATCCCAAGCGGCCGCGGAGTTCCCCGGACCGGCCCGGGGCCTTCCTGAGCTACGATCGCGTCCATGATGGTCACCGCCGGCCTGAGCAGGGCATACACCTCGCACAGCATTCGCCCGAAGTAGTTGTCATAGCGACCGGCCTTGAAGTGCCACCAGGCCTTCCGCTTGCCCGGCACGCACCCGAACATGTTCTTGATCGCCAGTGTCACGTAGAGTTGCCGATGGGCCTTGAGCTTGGGCAGGTTGACGATCGCGTCGGCCTCCACGGCTGTCCGGTCGAGCGTGAAAGCCTCGAACACCCGGCCGGCGGTGTTGGCGACCCGGATCGGCCGGTCAAACGGCACCAGAGGAACCCCGAGCCGCGCCAGGACGGGCGTCAGACCCACGCGGTCGGCTACCCCGGCCAGCGACCCCCAGGCGGGTGAATCGCCAACCACGGGCCTGGCCCCGTAGTCCAGGAGTTGTCGGCAGACCTCCCCTACGAACAAAGGGTGCGTCTGGGCGTGCTGTTCGGCGGGCACGCCCGAGATGCAGTTGGGTTTTACGAGCACGCGATCGCCTTTTCGGACGAAGGCGCCCCAGCCGCCCAGCGCCTCGACGGCCTCGGCGACGGCCCGCCCGAGGGAAGGGGGCTCATAAGTACTTGCGCGGCGGATAACCACCCTTGTCGGCGTCATGCGGGCTCTCCAGCTGGCGGATCGTAGGAGCGTTTTCGCACGCCAGCAACCGGCGGCCTGCCAGGGTGACCGGCCGGATCCGGGGGGCTCGGGTGCCGCGCGGGGGCGTCAGAAATGCCGAACGCACGGGAAGTTGTAGCCGATATTCCGGTACGGGATGCCGCAGCCGGGCGGGCCGGCTTTCCTTGAAGCGCCGATAAGCGGGTGCTAGAATCGGAAGCTGCTGGGGCTTCCGCGGAAGTCGGCCTTGTCTCCCCTGGTGGGTGGCTTCCCAGTGATCGACAGTAGCGCAGAGGCACGGCTGCCGACCGCGTGATGACCCGCGGGTCCGGCGAGGGTGAAGGACCGCCGAGAGGATAGACGATGTTCGAACGCTTCACAGACCGGGCTCGGAAGGTGATGTCGCTGGCCAATCAGGAGGCGCAGCGATTCAATCACGAGTACATCGGTACCGAGCATATCCTGCTGGGGCTGGTCAAGGAGGGCTCGGGCGTCGGGGCGAATGTTCTGAAGAACCTCGATGTCGACCTGCGAAAGGTCCGGCTGGAAGTGGAGAAGCTCGTGAAGAGCGGGCCGGACATGGTGACGATGGGCAAGCTTCCGCAGACGCCGCGCGCCAAGAAGGTCATCGAATACGCCATCGAGGAGGCCCGGAACCTCAACCACAACTACGTGGGGACGGAACACCTGCTGCTGGGTCTGTTGCGGGAGCAAGACGGGGTCGCCGCGCAGGTTCTCATGAACCTCGGGCTGAAACTGGAGGAGGTTCGGGAGGAGGTCCTGAACCTGTTGGGTGCTGGCGTGGAAAGCGAAGAAAGCTCGGGCGCCTCGATGAGCGGGGAGGTCCGGAAGGGCAAGAGCAAGACCCCGGCGCTGGATTCCTTCGGGCGGGACCTGACGGAACTGGCGCGCGAGGGCAAGCTCGATCCGGTCATCGGACGCCACAACGAAATCGAACGGGTCATCCAGATCCTCTGCCGTCGGCAGAAGAACAACCCGGTGCTGCTCGGCGAGGCCGGGGTGGGAAAGACGGCCATCGTCGAGGGGCTGGCTCAGAAGATCGTGAACAACGACGTGCCGGAGCTCTTGGCCGATCGTCGCATCGTCGTGCTCGACCTGGCCATGATGGTTGCCGGGACCAAGTACCGCGGCCAGTTCGAGGAGCGCATCAAGGCCGTCATGAACGAGGTCCGCCGGGCGCGGAACGTGATCCTCTTCATCGACGAGCTGCACACGCTGGTCGGTGCCGGGGGCGCGGAAGGCGCGATCGACGCCAGCAACGTTCTGAAGCCCGCGCTGTCCCGCGGCGAGATCCAGTGCATCGGGGCCACGACCCTCGACGAGTACCGCAAGTACATCGAGAAGGACGGCGCCCTCGAGCGGCGGTTCCAGCAGATCATTGTGGACCCGCCCAGCAAGGCCGAGACCGTGGCGATCCTCCGGGGGCTGCGTGACCGGTACGAGGCACATCACCGCGTCCAGATCACGGACGCGGCCATCGAGGAGGCCGTCGAGCTGTCCAGCCGCTACATCACCGGACGGGTCCAGCCCGACAAGGCCATCGACGTCATCGACGAGGCCGGTGCCCGGATCCGGCTCAAGACGATGACCAAGCCGCCGAACCTCACGGAGCTGGAGAAGGAGATCGAGCGGCTCAGCGCCGAGAAGGACGAGGCCGTCAAGAACGCCGACTACGAGCGGGCCGCCGAGCTCCGCGACAAGGCGGAGGCCCTCCGACTCAAGAAGGAGCAGGTGCAGCGCGAGTGGCGCGACCGCTCCAAGGAGGTCGACGGCATCGTCGACGAGGAGGTCATCGCCGAGGTCGTCAGCAAGATGACCGGAATCCCGCTGACGCGGCTCGAAAAGGACGAGGCCGAGCGGCTCCTCCAGCTCGAGGCCGAGCTGCACAAGAAGGTGGTCAGTCAGGACGAGGCGATCAAGGCGATTGCCCGCAGCGTCCGTCGCTCCCGCAGCGGCCTGAAGGACCCCAATCGCCCGATGGGCACCTTCATCTTCATCGGCCCCTCCGGCGTCGGCAAGACGTACCTGGCCAAGACGCTCGCCGAGTTCATGTTCGGCGACGAGGAGGCGCTGGTCATCATCGACATGTCGGAGTACATGGAGAAGCACAACGTCAGCCGTCTCATCGGCGCCCCGCCGGGTTACGTCGGGTACGAAGAGGGCGGTCAGCTCACCGAACGGATCCGGCGCCGGCCGTATGCCGTCGTCCTGCTCGACGAGATCGAGAAGGCCCACCCCGACGTCTTCAACATGCTGCTCCAGATCATGGAGGAGGGCCGGCTGACCGACTCCTTCGGGCGGCACGTCGACTTCAAGAACGTCATCCTGATCATGACGAGCAACATCGGCGCCGACCGCATCACGAACCAGACGAGCTTCGGCTTCGAACGTCGGGACGAGGAGGTCAGCTACGAGAAGATGAAGACCATGCTCAAGGCGGAGGTCGAGCGGTACTTCCGCCCCGAGTTCCTCAACCGCGTCGATGAACTCGTGGTCTTCCGCAAGCTGACGCATGAGGACATGCTCCAGATCGTCGATCTGGAGGTGGGCAAGGTCGCGGCACGCCTCAAGGAGAAGGGGCTCGAGCTCGAGCTGACCCAGGAGGCCAAGGACTTTTTGATCGAGAAGGGCACCGACGAGAAGTTCGGCGCCCGCCCCCTCCGGCGGGCCATCGAACAGCACCTCGAAGATCCGCTCAGCGAAGCCATCCTCCGCGGAGAGTACCGCGGCAAGAAGCGCGTCGTCGTCTCCGTTCAGCCGCCGGAAAACGACGGCGAGGAGAAGAAACTCCGGTTCGAGGCCGCCGCAGCCGGCCCCACGCCGGCCGCTCCTCTGGCGGCTGCCGGCGCGGGCGACGCGACCTGATCGGCGTTCGGGGGCTCGATTCTAGGCGGGCGAGGTATCCAGAGGGCCGGCCGCCGGTCGGCCCTTTCACGTGCGCGCGGCCGCGCAAACGCGTGGCGGCCCGCGACACGCCTGCCGCGGAACCTCCGGGCCGCCAGGCAGCCCGTCGGCATTTCAGGCTCGCGCGGACCCGTCCCCCGGGCAAAGATGACCGCGTGGCCGCTGCGACAGGCCTGTCGACCGCCCCGGGTACCCCGACCAACGCGCCGCAGTCCCACCCGGTCGTGACGGGAAACCGGACGCAACCGGCGGGCGACCCCCACCCTTGGTTTCGCCGCGGCGGGCGCCGTGACGTCGGGGTTTACGCGGCCGGGGTTGGCCGTAGAATGCTCGCCGGGACCGGCGGCGATCGGGTGGCGATCCGTCACGACCCCACGAAGAAGGAGGAACTCTGATGCCGTCGAGGATCACCCGGAGGGATCTGATGAAGAAGGCGGCGGCCGGGGCGGCCGGGCTGTCGCTGGCGCGGACGGCCGGGCCGGCGCTCGGGGCGCTCGGCGCGAACGATCGGATCGTTGTCGCGTCGATCGGCGTCGGGGGCCAGGGCATGGCCCACCTTCAGAGCCTGCTCCAGATGAAGGATGTCGAGGTCGCGGCCGTCTGCGACGTGGACCAGTCGCGGCTGGACCGCGCCGCCCAGGCGGCCAATACGAAGAACGCCTTCAAGGACTTCCGCAAGGTCCTGGACATGAAGGAGGTGGACGCGGTCTTCGTGGTGACGCCGGACCACTGGCACGTGATCCCGTCCATCCGGGCCTGCGAAGCGGGCAAGGACGTGTTCGTCGAAAAGCCCCTCGGGCACAACATCCGGGAGGGCAGGGCCCTGGTCGAGGCGGCCCGGCGACACGACCGCGTCATCCAGGTGGGCATGCAGCAGCGCAGCACGCCGCATTGGATCCACGCGGTGGAGCGGATCCGGGCGGGCGAGATCGGAAAGGTCAATCTCGTTCACGTCTGGAACGTCTGGACCACCAAGGAGATGTTCGGGAACATCGGCCGGGCGCCGGATGAGGACAATCCCCCGCCGGGCGTGGACTACGACATGTGGCTCGGCCCGGCACCAGCGCGCAAGTTCAACCGCCTGCGCTTCCACGGATCCTGGTATTTCTTCTGGGATTACGCCGGGGGAATGGTCAGTGACTGGGGCGTCCATCTGTTCGATGTGGTTCTCTGGGCGATGGGGCCGGAGATCCGGTCGGTCGCCGCGATCGGCGGCAGGCACGTCCACGACGATGCGCGGGAGACGCCCGATACGGCCGCCGTCGTCTTCGAGTGCCCGGGCTACACGATGTACTACACGATGCGGCACGGCAACGGGTGGCAACCACACGGGCAGATGGACCACGGGATTGAGTTCTTCGGCCAGGACAGGACGCTCCAGATCAATCGCGCCGGCTTCCAGATCTACAGCGATGCGCACCGGGATACCCGCAAGCCGGTCTACGAGGAGAAGGGTCAGACGGTCTTGGTCGAGCACGAGCGGAACTTCCTGGAGTGCTGCCGGAGCCGCAAGCGGCCCAACGCGGACGCGGAGACGGGGCACTTGAGCAGCGTGGTCGGACACCTGGCGAACATCTCCTACCGCGTGGGGCGGCGGATCCGGTGGGATTCGAAGAATGAAACGATCCCCGACGATCCCGAAGCGTCCGCGCTGCTCGGACGCCAATACCGGGCTCCGTGGCATCTGTGAACGGCGGGCCTGCCGGCGGACCCGGGGAGGAGGGCCGCTTCGCCCTGCCGCGACGTGCGGCCCCCCGCCCGGGTGTGCCGGGAAGAAGTGACGAGCGGGAGGACGCAGCGGGCCTTAGGAGGTCATGCCGACGCGGCTTCCGGTCCGGAACGCCTTGCGTTCCTGCGGCAGATTCTCACGTGATCCGGACGGTTCATGGCGACGTGGAGGGCTGGGCCTTCGAGCAACTTGCGGGCGAGCCGCGACTGCGCCATGTGTTCGTCGGCAAGCCGCACAACTGGGCTCCGCACCGCGGCCGCCTCCGTGAAACCGCCGTCGACCGGCGGCGGACTCTCTGTGTTGCGCTGGGCTTCGACTTTGAGCGGCTCACCTCGCCTCAGCAGGTTCACGGGGCCGAACTCCTGCGGGTCGAGGACGGCGACATCGGGGCCGGGCGTCTCGGGCGGGGGCAGGCCGTCCCCTTTGTGGACGGACTGCTGACCGATCGGACGGGCCTGCCGCTGATTCTGCTTTCGGCGGATTGCCCCCTTGTGCTCGTGTACGACCCCGGGCGTCCGGCCCTGGGAATCGCGCACGCCAGCTGGCTCGGGACAGCTGCGGGGATCTCGCGGCGGCTCGTGGAGCGGATGAAGGCCGAGTTCGGGTGCGATCCGTCGCGCCTGAAAGCGGGTATCGCCCCGAGTGCGGGGCCCTGCTGCTACCAGGTCGGCCCGGAAGTCCGGCGGATCTTCCGCACGCGGTTCCATGATGCCGATGCGTTCTTCTCGCCTCCGAGTGAATCGGGAAGCGGCCGGCTCGACCTCTGGGCCGCCAATGCCGCGCAGCTCGTCGCGGCCGGCGTGCCTGCCGGGGAGATCGAGAGCTCGCGGATGTGCACGATCTGCGACCGGCAATTCTGGAGCCACCGGCGGGACGGCCCGGACGCGGGACGGAACGCCCTCGTGGCGGGCATCCTCTGACGACGTGCTGGAGAATCGCGGCCGAACCCCGTCGCCCGGCGGTTCAGGGTTTCGCATCCGCCCCCGGCGGCCGTGAGGCGAGGACCGCGCCGGCATAGGGGGGCAGAGTCAATGCGACCTTCCCGGATCGCACGAAGGCCGCAGGCGCTGCATCAGGCCGGATGCGGATCCCGGCCCGGAGAGCCGGTGTGTCGCAGGCCGGCGGGACGATCTCCGCGGAGGCACCCGACAGCAGGTCGAACACGGGGGTGCCCTCCGGGAGATCGAAGGGGACCTCCGCCCGTCGCGTCTGATCGCTGTTGTTGACGATGACGAGCACGGGAGAGTCGCCGGGAGATGTCCGCACGTACGCGACCGTGCCGGCCTCGTCGTCGGCGTGCACGAACCACAGGTCGCCGCGTTGCAGCGCGCCGAACGTGTGGCGGATGGCGATCAGTCGCCGGTAGTGCTCGAACATCTCCGGCCGCGCCCGTTCGGCCGGGTCCTCGAAGGGACCGAGGTCCGGCCAGACCATCGGCTTGCGACAGTGGGGATCGTCGGCGCCGAACATGCCCAGTTCATCGCCGTACCAGGTCATCGGTGCCCCGGCGAATGTGAATTGCACGACGGTGGCCAGGCGGACGCGGCGGTACTCCTGGTCGGTCGGCGGGCGGAGATCATATTGGGGGTTGGCGTCCTGTATCCGATTGGCCTGATCGAACGGCAGATCGGGGTTGACCATCATCGAAGCGATGCGGTCCGTGTCGTGGCTGTCCAGCAGATTCTGTGCCACGAGAGTCGCCTGCGTCGGATACCAGCTCAGCAGCTCTTCCATCGCCGCGACGAACTGCGTCGGCCGGTCCGCGCACCGGCGGTTGACGAAGAAGCGGTGCATCCGCCGGGCGAACTCGTAGTTCATTACACCGTCGAATCGATCGCCGGTCAGAGCGTGCCGAGCGTCGGTCCAGATCTCCGCCGTGAGGTACGCCTGAGGATTGATCGACTTGACCAGCTTGCGCCAGGCCCGCCAGAACGGCGCGGCGACCAGATCGGCCACGTCCAGCCGCCATCCGTCGATCCCGTCGGACGGGTCGCCGTCGCCGTCCGGGTCCATCCACCGGCGGGTGATCGCGAAAAGGTGTTCGCGGAGGGTCGGCGCGGGACCGTCGGCATCCTGACGGAAGCAGGGGAGCGTTCCGTCGGGACGGTCCCACGCGTTCCAGTGGATCGGCGGGCCCCAGTCGGTGATGTCGAACCAGTCCGCGTAGCCCGAGTCGCGCCCGTGGCGAAGCACATCCTGGAAGGCGTAGTGTTCACGGCCCACGTGGTTGAAGGAGACGTCCAGGATTACGCGGAAGCCCTGGGCGTGCGCCTCGCGAATGAAGTCGAGGAAGAGCCGGTCGCTCTCGGACCATTGCCACGTCTGCGGGTCGTCCGTCTCGCCCGAGAGCCGCTCCAGGGAGCCTTTGACCCCGTAGGTGTCGTCGATATGTCGGTAGTCGCGGGTGTCGTACTTGTGCTCGGACTCGGCCGCGAAGACGGGAAGCAGGTACAGGGCATTGATGCCGAGCTCCCGGAGGTACGGGAGCTTCTCCCGGAGACCCGCCAGGTCCCCTCCGTACCGCCGCCACCATACGTAGCGGTAGTAACGTCCCTCGGTCTCCTTGCCGAAAGGCTTCAGCCAGTTCCACGTCCAGGGAACGCGCGGGGATCGGTCGTTTTCCAGGTCGCCGTTCCGGAACCGCGAGACGAGCACCTGATACCACACGGCGGCCCGCGCCCAATCGGGCGTCTCAAAGGTCACCCTCGGATTGCGCCGGAACCACGGATGCCCGTCGGTCGGCCGCAGGATGGCAGAAACACGCCCCTTGTAGGCCTCAAACCCATACTCGATGGTCCGGCCGGGCCGGACCGGCAGGCGGGCCCACCAGTAATCGAAGCCGTTGGCGGAGCGGCAGCGTCGCATCGGGACCGATGGACCCTCGGGGCCCGTAAGGACGCGGACGCCTTCGGCCTCGCCCGCGAGCGTCCTGCACCGGACCTCGACGCAATCGGCGGCCGTCACGTTGAGATAGAAGAGTTGTTCCGGGTCGTGGTGCATCGCCTCGACGTGGATGCCATCCGGCCGGGGCGGGCCGAAGTCCTCGCCGCGCGGCCCCACGAAGAGGCCGGAGTTGTATCCCCCGCGCCCGTCGGGGCAGCGCAGAGACCGATCGGCCCCGGGATCCTCGACCCAGAGTTTGCCGTTGACCACGAGCTTGTAGTGGTGCAGACCTTCCGGCAGCACAGTGACGGCTTCGAAAGTGCCGTCCGATTGCCGCTCCATCGGCAGCGCGATCGGGCTCCAGCCGTTGAACGAGCCGGCAACGGCAGCGCGGTGGACGATGAGGTTCCCCGACAGGGCCGGATCCGAAGCCGGCCGATAGCGGAAGCGGGTCCGCCCGTTCCCTTCGACGAGGGGACCCGGCGGAATACCCTGCGCGTGCGGATCGGACGGCGGCGGCAAACCGGCTGCGGGGCAGACGGGCCTTTCGACGGAGTGATCCCTACCAGGATTTACGATGTTGTTCGGCCCTCGACGTTGTCGAACCCGTATCGTGTCGGCACGTCCCCTCGATGGGACGTCTGCCGCAACGATTATAGCGGGTATGCCCCACAGCGGTGACTGCTCCCCGCAGGCACCCACGGCTCGCCGATCGTGCGTCCGGCGAGCCGTGAATCGCGCTCAAGTCGTGCCCGGTGTTGTTGGAGCAATCGCTTCATCCGGTTACAGTGTCGGTTCCCGATCCCGTGAGCGGTACCGCGGGCGACGGCTGCGGGGCCTCGGGGCGGACCGACGGGTGCGCGGCGGCCAACGGAACCCCGCGGCGTCCCGGCCGGGATGTGCGGTTTCCCGTTGCCCGCCGGCCTGTGGCGAGGTGGTCCGGACGCCTGTTATCGCCGGCCATGACCGCGGGGATCTGTGCGCGAGGACCTCAATATGCTGGCGGGCTTCGCATCCGTTGACATTACGCCACGGGTCGGGTCGCGGCTCAACGGCTTCATTGCCCGGAACTCTGAGAGCACCGGGATCGACCTGCCGCTGGCGGCTCGCGCGCTGTGGCTTGAGGAGGCGGACGCCCGCGCCCTGTTCGTGGGGCTCGACCTGCTGGGCCTGGAGCCCGCCTTCGCGGATGCCGTGGTGACTCGTCTGGCAGAGGCCCTCGACCTCCCCGGCGAAGCGATTGTCTTGGCCTGCACACACACCCACTCCGGTCCGATGACCGCGCCGCTCCGCGGCCTGGGTCCGGCGGACGGTGCCTACCTGGCCGTTCTTGCGGACAGAATCCTTCAGGCTGCGTCAGAGGCCGTTTCCTCGCGCCAACCCGTACGCCTGCGGTGGGGCAGGGCACCGCTTGCGATCGGCGTCAATCGCCGCCAGCCATCGCCCGACGGCTCCGGAGTGATTCTGGGGTGGAACCCGCGCGGGCCGTCGGACGCCGAGGTACGGGTTCTGTGCCTGGAAGGGGGCGATGCCCCGATACTCCTGATCCATCACGCATGCCACCCGTATTGCCTGGGCGGTGAGCATACGCTGATCAGCCCCGACTTCTGGGGATACGCGGCCGCCGCCCTGTCGGAGGAAGGCTGCCACTGCATCTACCTCAACGGCTGCGCGGGCAACATCCGCGTCCGTACGGCCTACCAGGGGCCTGAGGCGGCCAGGCAAACCGGCCGGGAGGTCGCACGGGCCGCCTTGGAGGCCTTCCGACGGGCGCGCGAGGACGCCGAAGCTGTTGTGCGCGTGCGGTCCAGTGCGATCGAGCTTCCCTATGACGCCCTGCCCGATCTCTCGCGGATCGAGGCCCAACTGAGCCGCCCCGACCGCACGGTCCGCGATTCCGAGCGGGGCAACCCCGATGTGCGGGCCCGTATACAGGAGGCCTGGAGGCAATGGTTGGCGGAGTTGACCGGTATCCTGGCCGAGCGCGGCGCTCTGCCGCCGCTTGTCTGCCGCGTTTCCGTCGCTCGGATCGGAGGCGGCGGGCTGGTCGTTTTCCCGGGAGAGGTTTTTTACGAGGTCGGGCGGATGACGGCCGATCGCATCCAGGCCGACCCCGTCTGCGTCGCCGCCTACGGGCACGGATACATCGGATACGTTCCCGCGCCGGACGCCTATCCGCAGGGAGGGTACGAGATCGACGAAGCGCACCGGTACGTGGGGCTTTGGCGGGTTGCTCCGGAAGCGGCAGGACGTCTTCAAGGGGCAGCGCTGCAACTGTGGACCGCGTGCGGGGGGCGTGTGCGGTCCGTGAACACGGCATGAGGGTCAGGGCCGCCGCACCGCCCCGGCCGCCTCTTCGGGGCGTCTCCGGGGCTGTCGCGAATGCGATCGGCTTGACCGCACCGGTATAGACGCCCTGTGTATCTGCTGCGTCTCAGTCGATCCATCCCGCGTCAGACGGAATTGGAGAGATCGACCGTTTGAGTGACACCCATAGGGGGGGTACCAGACGGGGATCCTTCGATCCCGAAGAGCGACAGAATCTCACCGTGGCGGAGAGGATGGCCGCCTGTGGGAGCACCTGATCGAAAAGGGGCCGATTTCACAGGCGTGTGAGAAGCACGGCTTCCAGCCGACGGTGTTCTGCGGTTGGGAAAAGAGACTGTTAAAGGATGGGGCGGCGGTGTTCGGGCAACTGCGGACCAAGGCTCTCCTCGGATGCGGCTTTTCCGTAAACGCGGAGGTGACTGTTGCCGCCGTGATGCTGCGGCTTGGTCGACATAAGACCATTATTCAGAAGCAGATACAGCAATAAGGCCTTTGGCCGGTCACTGGTGAGTACCCGGGGAACCGGTCAACCACTTGGGCACGAAGGTGCCTTGGGCGATCTGCTCCTCCAGCGCCTGTCTGGCGGTTCGGATGTGCAGGCGCATCAGGCGTTCGGCCTCGTCCGCTTGGCCACTTTCGATGGCCTTGAGGATAGCCAGGTGCTCATCACGGACTTCCACGGCATTCCGCGTGAGCTGGATGACCTTGCCAACCATGCGATAGTTCTCGGCCAGCCGGATCAGCATGCTGTTGCCCGAGATGTGAACGAGACGATGGTGGAAGTCACGGTCCAGCGAAGCCGCTTCCATGACCTTGCCCTCGGTGGCCAGGGTGCACATCCTCCGGGCCAGTTCCGCCAGTTCCTGGAGCTGGGCCCGGCTGGCGGTCTGGCAGCAGAGCCGGACGGCCAAGCCCTCGTGGACTTCGCGGACCTCGAACGAATCGAGCAGCGTCTTGGTGCCAAGCGGGGCGACGAATATCCCGCGGTTGTCGATCGTTTGGACGAGCCCGTAGGCCTGGAGTTCGAGCAGCGCCTCGCGGACGACGCCTTGGGCGACGCCAAAGCGCTTTGCTAACTCCTGCTGAACGAGCTTGGCGCCCGGTGGCGTCTCGCCACTGAGGATCATCTGTTGAAGGCTGTCGCGAACGCGATGGCGGACCACGGGCCGGCGTCGTCGCAAACGTGGCTGCGCAGTGTCCGTTCGGGCTTCGTGGTGGGAGTTGCCCATGATCGTCGCTACCGCCTGTCCACCATCCAGACCTTAGAGCGCAGCGCGGTGGCGTGTCAAGGACGGACGGGTTGCCGTCCGGGGGGCTGTTTAAAGGAGTGCTCGCGACTGGCGAGGTCCGCTGGTTCACAGACCGGACCGGCTGCGCAGGGGGCAGAGGCAAGCCCGTGGTGGCTGCCGGTGAGTGCCTCGTGCTCTCGCGGCGGGTATTGGGCTTCCCGGTCCCCGGGAGCGGGAAGCCTACCGCTTGCGGACGCCGAACATCGCTTCCCAGTCGCTGATCCGACGCTGTCCGTTGAGCCACTTGACGGGCTCGACGTGCATGTCCGCCCACAACCAGTTGCAGTAGCTGTTGCAGTGGATCTTGGTTCCTGCCCGTCGGCGCGGGTGGGCCGGTGTCTGGAAGCCTGCGTAGAGGTCCATCTTGTCGAGGCTGGACATCGTCTTGGCGTCAAATGGCTGGGTGTCGGGGTCCCAGAGCATCGCCCGTGGATGGTTCAGGCGCGCCGAGAGGAGGCTTTCCTCGTAGACGGGTTCGAGGTTGGCGCCTTGCAGGTTGGTTCCCGTCTCAAGGGCCGCGTCGCCCAGAAGCAGTACCCGTCCGGGACGAGGCCATTCCGACTCAGGCGTTGGGGCCTTTACCTCCTCATTGCCCCCGGTGACCTTGAACGTGTTCATGACGTAGTCGATGAACGGGTCAGGCAGCGTCTTAACCCGTTCGGGGCAGTGGTAGATGGGCATCCTCTCGACAGGAACCTGGTTCACATGACGATAGGGGGTCCGGTCACCAACTTGGCGAGCTACAAGCATGATCCAGCGCAGGGATTGGTGCGTGCCGCCCCTCGGGATGTAGCCATGATATTCGACTTTGTAGGCCTGAATAGCCAAGCCGAACTGGTGAAGGTTGCTCGCAGACACCGTTGCTCGCGCCTGAGCCCGCGCCCTGGCAAGCGAAGGTAGAAGCAGGGAGACCAGCAGCGCGATGATTGCCACCACCACCAGCAACTCGATGAGTGTGAAGGCGGACCGAATCCTGTGGAGCAAGGGAGGGGAGTCCGTGCATTGCCAAACGAGTGGTCGTCCCACTCGCTCCTTCCGGCACTTGGTCGCCTCCGGACGCCGCAACCGGCCGAACAAGCCTGGCGGCAGGGACGACCCGATAATCGACGAACCGCCTATCTACAGATAAAATATAACAAGTATAGATACCTTAGCTTGTTTCTTGGCCGTTGTCAAGTAGAATGTGAGCACGTTCGGGTGGTTTACGAGCAGGCGTCGGCGGAAGGTGGTTCGACCGGATCAATTACGTTCAAGCATTTGTGAAAAAATGAGCTTATATGGTAGAAGCTGTCAGGAACCACGTTGGTTGGCTTCGGGTCGTGATGCGGCGGGCAGGTTGCACGACCACGACATGGATCCAGGGGCGCGGCGCGGTTGGCGACGTGCCGAATGGGTCGCCCGCGCGCAGGGATTTTGCGAGGTTGGCGGTCTTGGTAGCGTTGGCTGCCGCGGCGGTCGGGACCTTGGGGGGGGGCCCGCGGTTGCACAGCCTGCGGCTCCGTCCACTGGACCCGCTGGGGATAGCCCGGGGTGGCTGAATCAGACGGATCTCTTTGTTTCGGGCAAGGAAGGCTATACGGCGTACCGGATCCCGGCGCTGGTCGTTTCGGCGAAAGGGACGATGCTGGCGATCTGTGAGGGGCGCCGGAAGAGTTTCTCGGACAGCGGGGATATCGACCTGGTGATGCGCCGAAGCCTCGACGACGGGCGCACCTGGGAGAAGATGAGGCTCATCTGGGATGACGCGGAGAACACGGTGGGCAATCCCTGCCCGGTGGTGGACCGTCAGACGGGAACGGTCTGGCTGCCGTTCTGCTGGAACAACCGGCGGGTGTTGGTGATGAAGAGCACCGACGAGGGTGTGACCTGGTCCAAACCCGTCGAGATCACGAAGGATGTGTCGCAGAGCCGGTGGACGTGGTACGCCACGGGGCCGGGACACGAGATCCAATTGCGCAGCGGCCGACTCCTGATCCCCTGCGATCACAAGCTCGACAACGCCACGAAGCAGCAACCGGAGTTGTACTACTCTCACGTCTTCTACAGCGACGACCACGGGGCGACGTGGAAACTGGGGGGCAGCGTCGGGCCGCACACGAACGAGTGCGAGGCGGTCGAGACGGAGGACGGACTTGTGTATCTGAACATGCGCAGCTACCACGGCAAGAACCGTCGCGCCTACGCCTGGAGCCGCGACGGGGGGCTGACCTGGTCCGAAGTAAAGCTGGATGAGGCCCTCGTGGAACCCAGGTGCCAGGCCAGCATCGCCCGGTTGTCGGATCGGTCGGGCGGCGGCAAGAGCCGCATCCTCTTCTCCAATCCTGCGAGCACCGAGCGGGTGAACCTGACGGTCCGGCTCAGCTATGATGAGTGCCGCACGTGGCCGGTGTCGCGCGTACTCCATCCGGGCAAGTGCGCGTATTCGGATCTTGCGGTGGCGCGGGACATGACCATCTGCTGCCTGTACGAACGCGGCGAGAAGGGGCCGTACGAGAGGATTACGCTGGCGCGTTTCAATCTGGAGTGGCTTACGGGGGGCGCGGACCGGCTCGCGGGCTCCGGCTCGGAGCCGATTGAGGGCGGGGCCGGCGCCCGGTAGACCGCCTCTGCGGACGGCTCCGTCGGACGCGGGCACCGTCGCCGGGTCGTGGGCCGTCGGGGGCGTGCTCGGGGCGGCCGCGGCCGCGCGTTTTCCGTGCCGCCTGCCGTATACTACCCGGCATGGCCGCGGACTTTCACACGCTGATCCGGCAGAATCAGCGGAACAGTTGGCTTCTGATCGCCGGCTTCACGTGCCTTATAGTCGTTCTGGGCGGGGCAATCGGGTATGCGTGGGCCGGGCTGTACGCGGACGGATCACCGGAGCTGGCGCTGGCGACGGCGGCGTTCGGGATGGCCGTCGCCTTTGTGGTGGCCGTCGTCGGGGCAGCCGGCAGCTACTTCGCCGGTCCGTCGGCCATCCTCGCCTTGAGCGGGGCCCGTCCCCTTCGGCGCTCGGACGACCCGGTGCTCTGGAACGTGGTCGAGGAGATGGCGATTGCCGCGGGGATTCCGACGCCGAACGTGTACGTCATCGATGACACGGCCCCGAACGCCTTCGCCACCGGTCGCGATCCCGAGCATGCGGTGGTCGCCGTCACGCGGGGGTTGCGCGAGAAGCTCACGCGTGACGAGCTCCAGGGCGTGATCGCGCACGAGATCTCGCACATCCGCAATCACGACATTCTCTTTGGTGTGCTCATGGCCACGCTGGTCGGCGTGGTTGTGCTCCTGTGCGACATGTTCCTGCGTTCGCTGCGGTGGGGCCGGTTTTCCGGGCGCTCGCGGTCGGCACGCCGCGGGAAGGGCGGCGGGTCGGGGGCGCTGATCGTCGTCTTGTTGGCGCTGCTGCTGTCCGTCATTGCCCCGCTGTTGGCCAAGTTGATTGAGATGGCGTTCTCGCGACAGCGCGAATACCTGGCGGATGCAGCGGGGGTGGAGTTGACCCGGAATCCGGACGGCCTGGCCGGGGCGCTGGCGAAGATCGCGTCGGACCCGGAGGTGCTCGAGGCGGCGAACCGTGCGACGGCCCCGTTGTACTTCGTTCATCCGATCAAGAGCTTCGAGCAGCGGGCCAGCACGATCATGGACAGCCATCCGCCCGTGAAAGACCGGATTGCCCGGATCCTCAGCCTCAAGGGCCGGGGGGCGATGCCCTGATGGACTCCGGGACTGCGGGGGCGGCCGTTGCCGCACAAGGATGCCTGGCAGATGGCGCCGCCGGCCCTGGTCCCAGCCTACTCCACACGCTCGACCTCCACGAAGCGCGGGCCGACCTGTCTGCCCTGCGAGTCGATCCAGGCCTCCAGCCGGCAGTCGCCGGCCGGGATCGTGATCGACTCGAATGTGCAACTCGTGATCTGCGGCCGGACCGGCATCTCGCGGGTGAGCGGCCCGATTCTCAGGTGGGCCTTTTCCGGGGCGGGCGTGGTCGGGAACCGCAGGGTAATCCGGTAGAGGCCTGCGGCCGCCCGAATCTCATACCAGCCGAGGTCCGCGTCGGTGTAGCCCTTGGATCCGCGCCAATCCTGTCGCGTAAGGACGGACGGATTCTCGCGCGGGGTGCCTATCTGGATGCGGGGCGGGTCGAACCCCTCTGCACACACATCCCTGAACCAGCGTTCGTACTCCGCCCGAAGCCGGGCCACAACGTCGGGATGATCGGCGGCGATGTCCCTTTGCTCGGCCGGATCCGAGCGGAGGTCGTACAGTTCCTTGCCGTCCACCAGCTTGTAGCGCGAGGTCAGGACGGCGCAATTCCGGAAAGGCTCCGGCACGTCGCCCCGGTGCCATTGGAAGAACAGCGTCCGCTCCGGCCAGCCCGGCTGCTCCGGCCCACCGGCTGCGTCCATCAGCGGCAACAGGCTCCGTCCGTCGAGTGTGAGGTCCTTCGGCACGGGCACGCCGCAGGCATCGAGGATCGTGGGCATCACGTCGATGTGGGCGGCGATATGATCGACCGTTACGCCGGCGCGCAGCCTCGCCGGCCAGCGGACGAAGAAGGGGACGCGGATGCCTCCCTCATACACCGTGCCCTTGTGCCCGCGCATCCCGGCGTTGAATCGCGGCCGGCCCGCCGGACCGTTATCCGTGAGGAAGATGAGGATCGTGTTGTCCGCCAGATGCCACCGCGCGAGCGCCTCGAGCAGGCGTCCTGCGTTGCGGTCGATGTTGACGATCATGCCATAGACCCTGGCGGTGTCGGGTTCGACGCCGACGTCCGTGAAGGGCCTGACGTAATCCTCGGGGACCTGGAGCGGGTCATGCGGCGCGTTCGTTGCCAGGTAGACGAAAAAGGGGCCGTGGCGGTTCCGCTCGATGAATGCCAGGGCCGCATCGGTGAAGACATCGGTGCAATACCCGCGGCCGCGTGTGGGGCGTCCGTTATGATAGAGGTACGGATCAAAGTAGGTTCCGTCGGGTTCGTCGGACGGCTGGGCCAGACCGCCTCCGCGGAAGACGAGGGCCTCGGCGAAGCCCTGGTCCATCGCTCGCATGGGGTAGTTGTCGCCCAGGTGCCACTTTCCGAAGATGCCCGTTTGATAGCCCGCGTCGGCCAGCAGCTCTGCCAGCGTCACCTCGTCCGGGCGCATCATCGAGCGGCCGATGTAGGTGTCGATGGCCCCCGTGCGGAAGTTGTAGCGTCCGGTCATCAGAGAGGCCCGAGTCGGCGAGCACACGGGACTCACGTGGAACTGCGTAAAACGCACTCCCTCGCGAGCGATGCGATCCAGCGTCGGTGTCGCCAGGTGGGGGTTTCCGTGAATGCTCAGGTCTCCGTAGCCCTGATCGTCGGTAATGATCAGGACCACGTTCGGCCGGCCGGCGGGGTGGGTCGTCTGAGCGACGGCGGCCGCGAGCAGCGTGGAGACCATGCCGATTGCCGCGATAACGGGGCGGCTGGGCGATCCATCCGGGCGAAGAATCATCGTCGGGCCTCCTGCGCGTTTTTTCCTGAAGGGGAGCCGGATGGCCGCCCACGGCCCGCCGCTCGGTCCAGGGAGGCGCGCCACTGCTCGTGCATCCGGCTCAGCTCTTCGACGATCCGGGGGTGCTGCGCGGCGAGGTTCGTTGTTTCACCCGGGTCGACCTGGAGATCGGATAGAAACACAGGCTCGCGGCCGGCGGGGCGGGCTGCCGGCTGCGTGGGGCTGGCGGCCTCTCGCCCGTTGCGGACGAGCTTCCAGCGACCGCGCCGGACGGCGGCCTGCTCGCCGTGGGCCCAGAACAGGACGTCGTGGCCCGGCGCCGAGCCGTCCGCTAGGAGCGGCCACCAGCTCCGGCCGTCGATGAGGCGGTCCTTCGGGAGCTCGGCCCCGATCGCTTCGGCTACCGTGGGGAAGACGTCCATGGCGATTGCGAGCTGATCGCGGATCTGACCGGCGGGTACGATCCCCGGGCGGCTCACAATGGCCGGCATACGGATGCCGCCCTCGAAGAGGCTGAACTTCCAGCCGCGATAGGGGCCGTTGCTTCCGCCGCCGAACCCGGAGCGGGCTTCGGTGGTGGCGCCGTTGTCACTCATGAAGAACACGAGCGTGTCCCGTTCGAGCCGGCGGCGATGCAGGCACGCGAGGATGTCGCCGATGGCTTCGTCCATGGCGGTAACCACGGCCGCGTAGTCGGCTCGCTGCCGGAAGAGGTGGTCGTAGGTGCGGCGGATTCGCTCAGGCGACTGGAGCGGATAGTGAGGCGAGTTGAAGGCCACGTAGAGCAGGAACGGTCGGTCGGCGCGGGCCTCGATGAAGGCGACGGCCTCGCGGACGATCAGGTCGGTGATATAGCGGCCTTCCTCGTGGATCTCGTCGCGGTTGCGATAGAGGTCATGGTGGTGGGGCTCCTGCCAGTAGAACCAGTGGGAGTAGTAGTCGATGCATCCGGCGTGGTGTCCGAAGAAGAAATCGAAGCCCTGTGCGTTCGGCTGGGTATCCGGCGAGAAACCCAGATGCCACTTGCCGACCAGGGCGGTGGCGTACCCGCGGGTGCGGGCGAGCTCCGCGAGAGTGAACTCTTCGGGAGGCATTCCCGGAACGCCGGGCTGCGAGCTGCAGTTGGTCGGGACGCCGGCGCGGATGGGATATCGACCGGTCAGCAGGGCCGCGCGCGACGGGGAGCACACCGGCGCGGCCGAGTAGTAGTTCGTGAACCGCACGCCGCTGCGGGCGAGGGCGTCGAGGTGAGGTGTGCGGATGTCGGTGGCCCCGTAACAGCCGAGGTCGCCGATCCCCATGTCGTCGGCGTAGAGGATGAGCACGTTCGGGGTGCGAGCGGGCTCGGCAGCGTTCGCAGCGAGGGCGGCGCGCAGAATGCAGGGCAGCAAGGCCGATGTCATCAGAGGGTCTCCGAGCCTGAGGAGGACCAGCATAGTGCGGGCGGCCGGAGTGACAAGGCCCACCCGTTCGGAAGCACGCCGCGTTCTGCGGGCGATCACTGCGAAGGCGGCCGGTTCGGGCCGCATCCCCCGCGCCAGCCGCGGCCCTGGCCGCGCGGGAGGTCGGACCGGCTCGAGGATTCGATGGCCGGCTCGGCGGGATCGTCCGGTTGTGCCCCGCCCTTCGGGTGATCCTCGTGCGTCTCCGCAGGAAGGGATGGCCCCGGGTCGATGGCTGTCCTGCCCCGGCCGCCGCGCCACCCGTGGCCCTCTCCGGCGGCGCCTCCGGACGGGGGGCGTTGTACCTGGGTGCCGGCCCACCAGAGGCCACCGGCTGTCAGGAGCACCATGACGGCGAGGAACACGACACCGTAGACGTTGCGGGTTCGTGACGACCCGACCGGCGCTGGCCGCCCCCGCAGTAGCCTTGCCAGGGTCGTGCAGACCCATTGCCAGTGCAAGGCCACGTGGGCCAGCATCAGCCCCACGAGCCCGACGGCCAGCCACCAGTGAACCCGGCCCCAGTCGTGACGGGACCATCCCCAGAGGCTCAGTCCGCGGCCGCCGGCGCTACCGGGCGGCAGGACGTACTTGATCAGCAGTCCCGTCTCGAGCAGCGCCAGAAACACAAGAAACGAGACAATGTCGAGAAGGAGGTTGATCCGGCTGCGCAGCATACGCACCTCCAGGCCCGCAGGGCGTGATGGTCGAGGCCGCGCCGTTCTCCGCGCGGCAACCGAGTTCATCGGTCCGTCTCTCCGAACCGCGGCGTGGTTGCCCACCGGCAGGTCCGGCGCTCACGGAAGGGCTCAGATCTCGTATGCCCAGGCCTCCGGATCCTCTCCGGGTTCGGGCCGCCGGGGACGGACCTTCAGATCCGGCTCGGCCACGGTGACGAACGTGTCGGCCGGCACGCTGTGCGTCAGGAATACCGATCCGCCCACGACGCTGTTGCGGCCGAGTCGCGTCCGGCCCCCGAGTACAGTGGCGTTGGCATAGATGGTGACGCCCTCCTCGACCGTAGGGTGTCGTTTGTGGCCGCGGATGATACGGCCGCGCTCATCCTTCGGGAACGAGAGGGCTCCGAGGGTCACGCCCTGGTAGAGCTTGACGTTATCGCCGATCTCGGTGGTCTCGCCAATGACTACGCCGGTGGCGTGGTCGATAAAGAAGTTCCGGCCGATCCTGGCCCCGGGATGGATATCCACGCCCGTCACGCCGTGGGCCCACTCCGTCATGATCCGCGGCATGAGCGGGACCTCCATTTCGTGCAGCTCGTGGGCGAGCCGATACACCACGACCGCCAGTACGCCGGGATATGCGAGAATGACTTCGTCCGTGTTCACGGCCGCCGGGTCGCCGTCGTAGGCGGCTTGGACGTCACCGCCGACCGCCTCCCGGATGTGCGGAATCCGTTCCAGGAACCGGAGCGTGAGGTTCCGGGCTTCCTCGCGATAGCCGTCCGGGCCGTTTGGGAGGCGTCCGGCGGTTTCTTCGCGGTAACACAGGCAGTGGTAGATCTGGCGGTAGAGTTTTTCGCCGACCTTCGGCAGCAGTTCGCCGACGTGATAGGCCACGTTATGCGACGTGAGGTTCTGCCGCCCGTAGTATCCGGGGAATACCAGTTCGAGGAGCAACTCGATGATCGCGATGATCTCCCGGCGGTCCGGCAGGTACACGCGGTCGATGTGGTGCGTCCGGGGATCGGAGCGGTAGCTCTCGACGATCCGTTCCACCAGTGAGGGAAGCCTGTCGTTGAAGCTAAAGCGATCCGGCATACGAGACCTCCAGGTTGGCCCGTGACCCCGTTCGTCGTTCGTTCGGATCAGGCGGCCGGGAGCCGCCTCAGGTGACGGGTGCGGGACGGGGCGGCGCCGGACCAGGGCGACCGACCGCCCCGCGAATACAGACGCAGCTTCGTCGCCGACGCCTGTGGCTCGGGATGTTCCGCGAATGGTTCGACATCGAACCTATTGTAGCCGGCCCATCATCGGGCAGCGAACGGCGTGAGGCCGGGCGGCGGGCGCTCGGTCAGGACTGCTGCGCCGGATTGTCGCCCCGGGGATGCAGGTTTTCGGGGCCGTCGGCCGTGGCCCGCCCCGCGGGCGAGCCGGCTGCGGCCTTGCAGCGGTCCGCACGGTGCGCGATACTGTCGTGCTCTGTCGTCGGTAACCAGGGCAACCCAGTCGTTCGAGGTGCGAGACATGAGCGCGTCCCATGTTTTCTGCGGTCTCTGGGCAGCGTCGATTCTGGTGTCGGAGCGGGCGGTGTGGGCGGCGGACAAGCCCGACATCGTCGGTCGGTGGGACATCACCATTCAGGACGGCAACCGCCAGCCCGTCGGGGCCGCGTGGTTGGGCGTCAAGCAGGAGGATGGCAAGCTTGTCGCCGTGTTTCAGCCCGAGGCCGGCGGCCCCGGCCCGGTTGCGGAAATCAAGTTCGAGAACGGGCTGCTGGAGTTCCGCACCGGTGAGCGGCTGTGGAAGGGCAGACTGGCGGGCGGTCAGATCGTGGGGGAGGTCACGCGGGGCAATGAAAAGCGGCCGTTCGTCGCGCGGCGGTTCGCTCCGCGGCCGGAAGTCGCCGGCACGTGGGCGGTCGTGCTCGCCGGAGGGCGTGGCCAGCAGGAGGCCAAACTCGTACTTCGCGACGACGGGAAGTCAATCAGCGGGACCTGGACCGGTGCTCGGGGTCGCGAGCTGCCCATCCAGGAGGCCCGGCTCGAGGACGGCGTGCTGAGCTTCACCATCGAACGGGCGGGCCGCGGTGGAGGCGGGCGACAGACCGTCGCGTACAGCGGTCGGGTTGCGGGCGATCGCATGGTCGGCAAGTTCGGTCCGGCCGGTCGACAGGAGCGAGAGTGGTCCGCTACGCGACAGCGCGAGTGGGGCGAGCCGATCAAGCTCTTCAACGGGAAGGACCTGACCGGGTGGAAGCTGATCGGCGGCGAGAGCTTCGGAAACTGGAAGGTCGAGAACGGCGAGCTGGTGAACACGGCCGCCGGGCCCAATATCCGCACGATCGACACTTTCAGGGACTTCAAGCTGCACATCGAGTTCAACGTACCCGAGCACGGTAACAGCGGCGTGTACCTCCGCGGACGCTACGAGGTGCAGATCGCCGACGACCACGGCAAGGGCCCCAGCCCGGGCGGATGCGGCTCGATGTACGGCCGGATCGTGGCCAGCGAAAACGCCAGCAAGCCCGCCGGCGAGTGGAACGCATTCGACATCACCCTCATCGGGCAGTATGTCACGGTGGTCCTCAACGGCAAGACCGTCATCGACAACCAGGAGATCGAGGGCATCACCGGCGGAGCGATCGACAGCTATGAGGAGGAACCCGGCCCGATCTACCTTCAGGGCGACCATAGCGCGCTGAAGTACCGCAACATCGTCCTCACGCCCGCCAAGCCGGCCGGGCAGTGACAGCGCCGCAACCGGCCGCTCCGAGCCCGGCGCACAGGGCAATCGGCGGCCTCATGCGCAACGCGCATTGGGAGACGGCCGGACAAAGGCGGTCCGGCGCGTCGCCCGCTGGGCAATCCCGTTTCGCCCAGTCCCGGCGCTACCGCTGTACTCGGGCCGAGCCGCCCCGGGCGAACGCCTCCACTTCGGCGAGCCTGGCCATCGTTACGTCGCCCGGGAATGTGGTCAGCAGCGCCCCGTGAGCCCAGCCGAGCCGCAAAGCCTCATCCGGCGGGCGGCCGTCGATCAGGCCGTAGATCAACCCAGCCGCGAATCCGTCGCCCCCTCCAATCCGATCCAGAACATCCAGCCGACACGTCGGACTGACGTAACGATGCCCGTCGAGCCACAGCACGGCCGCCCAATCGTGGTGGTTGGCCGAGTGGACCTCGCGGAGCGTCGTGGCGACCATCCGGATGTTCGGAAATTCGGCGACGACCCGCTCGATCATCTGAAAGAAGCTCTCCGGATCGAGCTTGGACGTGCTCTTGCCCGCTACCTCAGGCCCGGCAATGCCGAGCCCCTTCTGGAGGTCCTCCTCGTTGCCGATGAGCGCGTCGACGTGCATGGCAATCCGACGGAACGTCTGCTGGGCCTTCTTTTCGCCCCCGATCGGTGTCCAGAGCCTGGCCCGATAGTTCAGATCGAAGGAGTTGACGGTCCCCGCCGCTCGCGCCGCCTGCATGCCCTCGATGATCAGCTCGGACGTCGTCTCGGAGAGGGCGGCAAAAATGCCCCCGGAGTGAAACCACCGGACGCCGTTCGCAAAGATCGCCTTCCAATCGAAGTCGCCCGGCCTCAGCAAAGCCCCGGCCTCGTTCGAGCGGTTGTAGAAGACGACCGGCGGGCGGACGCCGTATCCGCGATCGCTGTAGACGGTGGCGATGTTCGGGCCGCGGACGCCGTCGTGCTCAAACCACTTGTAGAACGGGCTCACGCCCATCTCGCGGATCCGCGCCTGGACCAGCTCGCCGATGGGATACCTGGGCATGGCCGTGGCGATGCCCGCCCGCAGGCCGAAGCAGTCCGACAGGTTGGCCGCGACGTTGTACTCGCCACCGGATACGTGGATTTCGACGGATCGAGCCTTGCGGAACGGCACGACGCCCGGATCGAGCCGGTGAACCACCGCCCCCAGCGCAAGGAAGTCAAGCTGACATGGGTCCTTACGAATGTTCAGGCCGCTCATGTAGACTCCTGTGCAACGCCTCGGATGGATGATCCTCAGTCAGACCGACACGCCCCTTCACACGTTCGGTCGTCGGCCTTTGGGCCGCGATGAAGCTCCTATTGTGCCGGACAGCCGCCCGCTTGCAAAGCACCCCAGACAACCGGCACGCACAACAGGCCGACCGGCTCGAGGCGGGACCGAGCCGCTGAATCTCCCCACATCCACCCAGGCGACTCCTTGGTGGCGATTGAATGGGCGGGCGGGCCGTACCCCGTGCCGTGAGCCCTCAGGGCTGGATTCCGGTACGTGATTCGCGCATGCTTTCTCGGCCGGCCTGATGGGCTCGGCAGTGGAGCTGATCCATGGATGTCAACGTGGCCTGGATCGTCTTTGCCTCCGGCTTGGCGTTTCCGGAAGGACCCGTATGGGGTCCCGACGGCAAACTCTACCTCAGTTCATGTCGGACGCCCGCCGTCTGCCGCGTGGAAGAGCCCGGTCGGTGGACGAAGCTCCATGAAGTCGGCTGCAACGGGCTGAAGTTCGACGCCGCCGGGAACCTCCTCGTCTGCGACCCCAAGGACCGCTGCGTCCTGCGGATCGACAGGGCCGGCAAGCGGACCGTCCTGGCCGATCGATGCGAGGGCCGGCCCCTCGTCGAGCCCAACGACCTGGTCGTCGCGGGTGACGGGTCGGTCTTTTTCACCGATCCGTCCGGGTGGAAGACCGGCGAGGATCCCACCCGCGGCGTCTACCGTATCGCCGCCGACGGAAAGGTGAGCCTGATCACTCGAGACATCCCCACGCCCAACGGGATCGCCCTTCGACCCGACGGCCGGGGCCTGCTGGTGGCCTCAACGGCCGGCAAAGCGATCTACGAGGTTCCTCTGCGGCCGGACGGCTCGGCGGCCGCTGCGCCGTCCCGATTCGCCGATCTGGCTAAGTTCAAGGATGCGGTCGGGCCCGACGGAATGGCGCTGGATGAGCATGGCAACATTTACGTGGCGGTCTTCGGCGCTTCGGCCGTCGTCAAGATCGATCCGCGGGGCCGGCTCGTCCGGACATTCCAGACCCCCGGCAAGAATCCGACGAATTGCTGTTTCGGAGGCCGCGAATACAAGACGCTCTTCGTGACCGAGACGGAGAAGAACGAGGTGCTCGCGATGGAACTGCCTGTGGCTGGGCTGCGTCCGGCATGGATGCGTCCTGCCACGCAGTCGGCGGGCGCAGATCGGGAAGACCCACCCATGATCCTCAAGAACGTGGACGAAGCGAAGAGATACGAAGCGATCAATCCGCGCTTCCACGCGGCCTTCGAGTTCTTGCGGCGGAACGACCTGTCCGCCCTGGCTCCGGGCCGGTACGCCATCGACGGGGACCGGGTGTTCGCAAACGTCGATGATACCGTCGGTCGGGGCCGCGCCGCCGCCCGGCTCGAGGCCCATCGCCGATACATCGACGTCCAGTTCGTGGTTTCCGGTACCGACGTCATCGGGTGGGCGCCGCTGGGCCGATGCACGATCGACACGCCCTACGATGAGGCCAGGGATATCCTGTTTTCGTCCGACCCGCCGGTCACGTGGTTGACGGTGCCGGCGGGTACGTTCGTGGTCTTCTTCCCCGAGGACGCCCACGCACCCTTGGCCGGAACCGGCCCCCTCCGCAAAGTCGTGATCAAAGTCGCCTACTGACGATTGCGGCTTCGGTTCGGAGTGCATGCCCATGTCCAACGGTGCCGGAACGCTCGCGGACAAGTGCTGCCTGGTGACCGCCGCTTCGCGCGGGATCGGAGCCGCAACGGCGGTGGAGCTGGCCCGCGCCGGAGCACGGGTGGTGGGGATCAATTACTTGCGCAATGCGGAGGCTGCCCGGTCGGTGGCCGACCGCATCCGCGAGATCGGGGCAACCCCCGTCCTCCTGCCCGCCGACGTCCGCCGGAGGGACGAGGTGGCAGCCATGGTCGCCCGATTCATCGAAGCGGCCGGGGGACTCCACGTGCTCGTGAACAACGCCGGGCACCTGATCCGACGGGTAAGCGTGGAGGACGTCACGCCGGAATACCTCGACGAGCTCCTCCACCTGAACATCCACAGCGCGGTATTCGTGACGCAGGCCTGTCTGCCGCACCTGCGGCGCTGTGCCCCGTCGGCGATCGTGAACGTCGGCTCCATCGCCGCCCGCAACGGCGGGGGCAAGGGCCGTCATTCGATACTGTACGCCGGCGCCAAGGCCTTCGTACATACGTTCACGATCGGCATGGCGGCCGAGTACGCCGAGCACGGCATCCGGGTAAACTGCGTGGCCCCCGGTGTAATCGAGACCGACTTCCACAGGGAACTGACCGGTCCGGAACGGCTGGCCGCGATCGCTGCCGCCAGTCCGCTGCGCCGGAACGGCCGGCCGGAGGAGGTCGCACGCGCCGTCGTCTTCCTGGCAGGCAGCCAGGCCGCGTTCATCACAGGCGCCACGCTGGATGTCAACGGCGGATTGGACATGCACTGGTAGGGCTGCGCCTTGCCGCTCCCGCGCGCCACCAGATACCGGCTTGGGAGGTGCCCCGCCCCGACGCTTCACGCGTCCGCCGGGGTCATCCGCCGCATCGGGACAGATCCGCGTTCCCGAAGGCAGAGCCGGGGCCGCCGGATGCCCACGCTATTTCGGTTCTCGGAGTTCTTCTGCGCGATACATTGTGGGCGGTCCTCCCCCACGGTAGTCCGCGATCAGGTAGGTCGGCGGCGGTTTCCAGGCAAACACATCTTCCGGAAAGACCGGATCGACCTCTGCGCGGACGATGACGATGTCTTCCTGTATCGGGAAGCGCGGTGTGTCAGAGGAGCCCTCCTTCCAGATGTGCCGGGGAATGCCCCACCTGTCCCTGTCCTCAAATCGGTGCAGCCAGGGCCTTCTCCACACGATCGATCGCACGGCCGCCCGGGCCCATCTCGGTGCTCAGTCGCAGCATGCCGTGGAACGACGGGCCATTCTTCGCGAACGAATCGATCTTGGCCGGATCGAGGACCGCCTGCCTCTTGCCCTGGCCCGTCTTCTCCCACCGGCCCAGCTCCATCCACGCAAACGTCCGCACCACCGGCGGGAGACACCACTCCTCGAGCTCTTTGCTGTTCCATGGGACGCTCTCCCGCCCGGTGGCCCGCGCAATCCACGCGCTCGCACTGCCGGGAACGTGGTGATACCGGATGTATTCCCCCTTCGCCAGAATGTAGGTGTCCTGCACGCGCATATCGGGCTTGAACTCTTCGTCGGGCTTCAGAATTGTCTCGTCGACCCGAATGGACTCGCCGGCAACGCGAACCCGCCGCCACCGCCGTTGAGGCCGGTTCTCCCGCTGCTCCGTCAGGATTCGCTGCACCTCCGCCTCGATTTCGGCCTCCCGTTCCGGCGTCCCCTTCTTGTGCGCTCCCACGTCATCCGTCCGGTCATACATGTCCGTCACGATCTTGCGGATTTCCTTCTCGGATCGCGGCGGATACAATGCAGTCTGATACATGATGAGGTCGTATGCCTCGAAAGTTTTCCTCCCGAACGCGGCGGCGGCCAGCCGCTCAGCCAGGTGCCGACGCCACACCTCCGGTGGGTCCTGTCCATTCACGCTGGCCACCGAGGCCGCTACGATCACAACAACTGGACTCCAACGCATGACCTTTCCTCCGATCAGCCCTCGCACGGCTTGCCGCCCTGCTCGACCAGCAGCAGCCGCCGAACTTCCTGTATAGGACCTGTGTCCGTGCATCCGTCCACAAGAGCGCAGCCCCGGCATTCCGGGTCTCCCACCTCGCTGAGGCAGATCACGCAGCTTGCGCAATGCACAATGTCGCCCGCCGCGCACAATCCGCACGAGATGCCGCAATGGCCCAGCTTTGTAATGCACCAGGCGATATGTGACGCATCGTAGTCCTCCTCGCAATGCGGTTGAATCGGTAAGACGGCCCCGCCGGACCGTAGCCGGGGCAGGACATTGACAGCCCGTTCTCGCCCAATGTACGTCACCTCGTGGCGCTCGACCTCCGGGGCGGCCGCCACCTTGGCCGCCAGGGCCGCCGCCTTGGCCCGCCCTTTCTCCGTATCATCCTGACCGAACCGCAGCCGCGCATAGAACGCCTCGCGCCGCCTCACGTCCGTGGAACGGCCCCCGGGCATGTGCACGGGATGCCTCACTTTGTTGCCGACTGCGTGGTCGGGCGGCTGGTGGGCAGCTCGATCTTCACCTCGCGCAACTTGATGCGCCGCAATGCACCCTCGGCATCCGATCCCAGGATTTCGCCCAGCGTCTCTCCGACCGGCGGGACCAGCGGGAAGGTCTTGGCGGACAACTCGCGCGGCGGCGACTGCCGGTCGTCCCACGCGCCATAGCCGGGCGGTGGGCGGAACTGAAACAGCTCCTCGGGAAGCTTCGGGTCCAGATCAGCCTTCAGGATGTAAACAACCTCCACGGTCTGGGGGTTGCCGTCGGCGTCGTATGTCTCCTTCCGGACGTAGCCTGGCATGCTGTTCGCATCGAACCCGTCAAGTTCCTGGAGGGCAACAAGGCGGCCGGTGAGCGAACTGTAGGTCTCGGCCCGATAGACCCGGGAGTAGTCTCGCTCGTCGCAGACCAGCCGGACCAACACACGACGGTCTCCGGCCGGCTCGCGGAGCGTTACGCTGTGTCGCCTGCTCGCGCCATCCGAGGTTACCTCAAGGTCCCACGTCGAGCCGCCCCGGCTGAGAAAAGCCTGGATCTTGGCCTCGTCGGGTACGATCACGCGCGTCTCCGAGAGCCTGCCCAACGTGGCCTGAACGATCAGCTTCACGCCTTTGGGCAGCCCGAACCACTCGCTCAGGTCCAACCTGTGCCAGCGCTCGTCGTCGCGGCGAATGTCGGCGGACCGCGTCTCCCCCGAGTACAAGAAGACCTTCGGCTCGCCCTCCGCTGCGTCGTCCCTGCACACCAGGGTCTCCGTGAGCTGGACCTCGTTGCCCGGCACCTCGCCGGCTCGCAGCCTCTTGAGGTCCGAACGGTAGCGTTGCCCATCGGTCCGGACTCGCTTGACGAAGCGGCTCGGCCGCCCCTGTTCGGCCATCACCTGTTGAACACCCAGCTCGACGAATTCTTCCCGCGCCGCGCGGCCCCCGGGCCAGTCCGAATAGACCCATTCCATCATGGCCTTGGCTTGCTCGGGCGCTATCGTCGGAGGCTCGGTGCGCTCCATGTACACCACCACGTCGAAGCGACGGGGTGGCGCTTGCCAGGCGGCCTGCACCAGCTTGCGCACTGCTTCACTGCGGCTACCCTCTTCCGCGGAAAGCCCGATCAGGCAAGTCGTGACGATCAGTGAACAAACAGGCATCACGGCGTTCCCTCGCAATCGTCGCCGGAAAGCACTCCCAGCGGCCCGTTGTACGTGATGTGCTCGCCGGTGGTGTGGCACGAGCAGACATCACAAGGGCCGCAGGCAAGATATCTGACGAGACACTGCATGCAGAGCGTACACGCGTTCTGATTAGACCCGAGCGATGAGGCGCACTCCCCACACGTTACGGCACACGCCGGGGCCAGCAGCATGCATGCGACTATGTGATCCAGGTCCCAGTCCTTGCGGCAGGGGTAAACGTGGATGATCGGAACGAACTGGGTCGTGCAATTCGTCTTGCCTGCCACTCCGGGGCTGGCCCGAACGCATACGTAGGTTGGGTCTCTTACGATCACCAGCCCCCGACACTCCGGCGCCGTGAGCGGATTGGTGTCATCGCATGTGCAGTACCCGGTCTGCACCTTTGGCCAGAACTCCAGAGCGGCGCAACCCCATTCCGTGGCCAGCGCTGCTTCTCCAAGTGACAGGCTGGCGCACAGGGGCGCCAGAATCCGAATAATCGGTCGTCTCATTTCACCGCTCCTTATTCGCGGCGACCCTTTGATCCAGAAGGGCCGGATCGCAGGTGACCGATCCAAGGGACTTCCAGAAAACGACGTCTTTTATGCGCAGAACCTTGACCCCGGCTGCCGGGGCAAGCAGGTCGATGAAGGTGGTAAGGGAGTCGTCGTGGACCTGCGGCAAGGTCGCATGGACGAAGCCTACAGGCACGCCGGGTCGCCGTACGATGATGCCCATGTGCCGGCAATCCAGCCACGGTTTCATGCCTTCGGCCTGGCAGCGACGGATGATCAGGCACACGTCGCCGGTCTTGAGCCTCGAAAGAGCCGACGGGAGTCGCTCACGAGGGATGTATGTCACCTCGTGGCGCTCGACCTCCGGGGCGGCCGCCACCTTGGCCGCCAGGGCCGCCGCCTTGGCCCGCCCTTTCTCCGTATCATCCTGCCCGAACCGCAACCGCGCATAGAACGCCTTGCGCCGCACCACGTCCGTGAACGTCTCGGTCGGAACCCCCAGCCTGTCGGTGATGTCCTCCAGGAGCCACGCGTTGTTCGGAACCCAGTCCGCCAGCGTGAAGAAGTTCCGCTCCAGGAAATCCTCCGAGCCGTCCCGCGTCCGCAGCCGGTTCAGGATGCGATAATAGCTGTCCCAGTCCGTGGCCAGGCCCATCGCCAGCATCCGCTCCACGAACGTCACGCAGTCGGCCTCGCCGTGGTCTAACCGCAGGGCGTTCAGCCGGAACGGCGTGCCCATGGCCTTCAACGCACACCGCCCGACCTCCTCGGCCGCGTCGGCCGGCCGGGCCACCGCCTGCCGCAGCGACAGGTACTCGGCCAGCTCTACGTTCGTGAAATCTTTGAGCGGCCGGGCATCCAGCTCCGCGTAGCGGGCCTGCTCGGCCGGACCCGGCGGCCCGGCCAGGCCCGAGGGCACGCCCCAGACCACCCCCAGGCTCACCCACGCCAGGAAACAACCGCACCTTGAGACGGGCATTGTCG